>UOYO01000020.1_pt1 | contig 135100 bp, 139 predicted proteins | sample 2023441 | NCBI WGS metagenome assembly UOYO01 (sample SAMEA4473313, study PRJEB15554) | hydrothermal vent metagenome | biome: marine basaltic hydrothermal vent biome; feature: marine hydrothermal vent; material: water | place: Pacific Ocean | collected 2011-06-14/2011-07-23 | depth 1199 m
TAAAGATTTCTAGGATATTATTTGATTTATGATTAAGTGATGAAGATAAATCTTCATTTTTTGCATTGATTTTATTTGCATACATTAACATATATGTAAAAATATTTAAGTTTACTTCGCAACTGCTATTTACCACTTTGGGAAGTATATAAAAATCTTCTTTGTTGTAATGTATTATTCCACAATATTGCTTTGCTTTTAATCCATCAAAATCTAGTTGGAAATATTGTTGTAAAGGTGGAGTATTTTTAATATAAGTTATTAAATCTTTTTGATTTTCATTATCCAATAACTTATATTCATATATTATATTTTTCAATTATAATAGTCGGTCAGTCTTACCTAATGATAATCGGTCACATCAGCTATAACATCTATCTCTATCATCGCATTTTTTGGCAATCCACTTACTTCAATGGTACTTCGTACAGGCTTATGATCTCCAAATACTTCTGCCATAATTACATTTACAATACCAAAATCTTTCATATTCGTTAAAAAAATATTTACTTTAATAATACTTTCCATACTACTATCTGCATCTTCTACGATCGCTTTTATATTGTCAAAAATCTGTCTAGTTTGTTTATTAATATCATTTTCAATCATTTCCCCGCTTGGAGTTAGTGCAATTTGTCCTGATGTATAAAGTAATCCATGTACTTTGACCGATTGAGAGTAAGGTCCAATTGTAGCTGGTGCATTAGATGTATTTAAAAATTCCATTGTTTTCCTTTAGATTTTGATATTATTACAATTATAATTCAATTTGATTTAAAAGGTACTAAGATACCCATCTTTAACTTGATAATATATTTTTGTATATATTTTATTTGTTTTATTTTATCTTCATATTGACCATATTTTATTTGTTCTAATTTTTTTTCATAAAATTTAACCAACATCATTATTAATTTTAGTTTCAATTGTTTTTCGTTATAAATCTTTATATCTTCATTTAGTAGTAGTCCTCTCAAAATAGGATTATCTTTGTCATTTATAATCATATTAAACTCTTCTTTATGTGTTTCAAACATATTTATGTCTATTGTATTTAATGTCATATCCAATAAAAATTCATTTTCTAATATAGTTTTAATGATCTCTAATTCTGATATATCAACTTGTTGTAACTGTACTTTATTTTTGCGTCGTACATTTGTACTGATCATATTTCGTGTAACGTTAAGTTTAGATACAATATATTTAGCATATTCATCTTGGTATATTGGATTTAAAGTATTTAAATAATCGTTTGATTCTTTTAATGCATTTTGTTTACCAAATGGTGTATGTGTATCAAATTTATTGATAATAAAATCTATGACAAACAAACTGAATGGCTGTGCATCTAAAAACATCTTATTTAATTCTTCTGTTCTATTTTGAACAACCATATCAGCTGGATCAAGATCTTTTGTAAAAATTACAACACCACCTTCAAAATTACTTTTGTTATTAGTTAATAACAAACTGGCTTTATATGCAGCATTTAATCCAGCATTGTCTCCATCATATGCCATTATTACTCTAGGCTCTCCTCTTTTTAAGATAGGTAGATGAGAATTTGTTAGTGCGGTTCCCAAAGTTGCAACAGCATTATTGAAACCAGCTTGATGTAGCATCACAACATCCAAATACCCCTCTGTAATAATAATTTCATTTTTTTTATATATTGTCTCTTTTGCCAAATTATATCCATATAATAACTGACTTTTATTAAATATCTTTGTTTGCGGAGAATTAATATATTTTGCATTATGTCCGGTAATAGTTCTGCCACCAAAACCAACTATTTTATTATTTAAGGCATAAATAGGGAAAATAATCCTTTCGATAAATCTAGCATACAAACCATTTTGACCACTATCTATAATCCCGAATTCTTTGGCATCTGCTAGGTTTAAAAAATTTTGTTTCAAGAACTTAATTGTATCAGATGATGTTGAACAATATCCTATTTCAAATTTTGCTATTGAAGCTGAAGAGATTCCACGCAACTGTAAATAATTACTGGCATTTTCTTGGCTTACTAATAATTTTTGATAATAATCATTTATTTTTGTAAGTATTAATAGATCTTGTTGTTTATAGTCACTATCATACTCTAAAGCAACATTAACCATCGAAGAGAGTTTTTCTAAACTTTCAGGATAAGATAGTTTTTCATATCCCATCACAAAATGAATACTATCCCCACCAATTCCACATCCAAAACAATGATATATTTGTTTTACAGGACTTACAACAAAAGACGGAGTATCTTCGCCATGAAAAGGGCAACATGCTTTAAAGTTGGCTCCACTTTTTTTTAATTCTATGAATTGAGAAATAATACTTACAATATCTAAATGTGTTTTAAGGTTTTCTATGGAGTCTTTTGTTATCATAAGACAATTATAACGAGTTAAGATGAGATAAGGTTAAAAAATTGCATGAATTATTTTTAGATTATAGAGATCCATTATTTAGTATAATAGTAATTATCCTTACTATTTTTATTATTTCATTTTTAACATACTCTTTTTCTTTGTTTAAAGAAAAAAAAGCTAGAAGAGAATATAGAAAACTTTTAAAAAGATTTGAGATAGGGATACTTAAAAAAGAAGATTTTGTACACCTTTATACAACTTACAATCTCTCGTTTGATTCTATTGTATTATTAGCATCAGTTTTTATACATCAAGGAAATTATACAAAGGCTATCTCTGTATATTTAGCACTTTTAGAAGTAGTAGAAGAGAACATAAAAAAAGAAGAGCTTCTAGAACTTTTGGGAAATGCCTATTTCAAGGGTGGCTTTTTGCAAAGATCTAAAGAGATATATTTGAAGCTTCTTAAATTTTCACCAAGAAATAAAGTTGCATTAAATTTTATCCTTATCATATATCAAAAACTCAATGAATATCAAAAAGCTAGTGAGGTATTGGTTGTTTTAAATGAATTAGATTGCGATATTACTTTAGAAAAACTTTACATTGATACATTACAAGTTATCAGTAATCCAATAATATCTTTTGAAGATAAATCATTAACCTTAATGAAAAAGTTTGATAAAAATAGTCGTATAGAAAGATTGATTATACAATTTTTATTAAAATACAATAAACAATTATTCTGGGATAACATACATAAATTTGATATTAAGAATTGTATTGATTTGCTTTGGTATCTAGATTTTAATGATATAGATTTTGATATTATAAATCAATATACAATATTACAAGAAATATACACAGCAAAAGGATATATTAGTACTTCTACAACTAGTCCTATCTTTGAATTAGCCGTACTTATTGCTATTAAAAAATCAGACTCGATAGTTAAAGCTGATTTGAATTTTGAATTTTTATGTAAACAATGTAAAAAAATACATCCTATTTATGAATCGCGATGTCCACATTGTAATACTATTTTAACCTTTATTGTTGAACCAAAATTAGCTCAACAATCACTTTTGCAAATGAGTTTATTATAGATGTCCTCTTCGATTATTAAGAAGGTTTCTATTTACAGTGATGGTTCTAGTTTAGGTAATCCTGGACCTGGTGGCTGGGGAACCATATTAAAATATAACAATACTACAAAAGAGATAAGTGGTGGTGATTCATATACAACCAACAACAAAATGGAGTTACAAGGGATAATTGAAGGACTTAAATTACTTAAAGAACCTTGTGAAGTAGAATTAATAAGCGATAGTAAATATGTAGTACAAGGCATTAATCAATGGTTAAATAATTGGATAAAAAACAATTGGAAAACTGCTTCTAAGAAAGATGTTAAAAATATTCAATTATGGCAAGAGTTTATCAAAGTGTCTCAAATACATATCATAAAAGCAATATGGGTCAAAGGACATAATGGTCACAGTGAAAATGAAAGATGTGATCAACTAGCTAAAGATGAAGCAAATAAATTAAAAGAGAGATAGTATGCATAAAAATTTTACGCAATTAGAGAAGTGTTTGGATTATCAATTTAAAGATAAAAATCTCATAATCGAAGCACTTACTCACAAAAGTTTTAAAAAATCATACAACAATGAACGGTTAGAGTTTTTAGGAGATGCTGTTCTAAATTTAATCATCGGGGAGTATCTTTTTAGTAAATTTCCATCTTCAAATGAAGGTGATTTATCAAAAACAAGAGCATCGCTGGTTAACGAACAAGGCTTTACTCGTCTCGCACTATTTATTCACTTAGGTGATTATATATATCTATCTGAATCAGAAGAAAAAAACAAAGGGAGAACAAAGGCCTCTATTCTATCGGATGCTTTTGAGGCAATTATGGGTGCTATTTATATAGAAGCTGGTATTGAGGTATTAAAAATAATTGTTTTTAAATTACTTGAAAATTCTTATAAAAAAATAACACTAGATGAATTATTTAGTGATTACAAAACTGCTTTACAAGAGATAACTCAAGCAAGATTTGGTTCTATTCCTGAATATAGACTCGAAAAAGCCACCGGCCCTGATCATCAAAAAGAATTTGAATTATCATTATGGATAAACGATAAACACTATGCAACAGCACAAGGAAAAAGTAAAAAATTAGCACAACAATTAGCAGCAAAGTTAACAATAGACAAATTAAAAGGTTAAGAATAATGAATACTTTTGGGAAAAGATTAACATTTACTACATTTGGGGAATCTCATGGTGAAGCACTAGGGGTAATTGTTGATGGCATACCAGCTGGTCTTAAATTAGATGAACAGTTTATTCAAAACGAAATGGATAGAAGAAAACCAGGTAAAAGTGAGGTTGAAACTCAAAGAAAAGAATCTGATTTAATTAAAATTTTAAGTGGTACATTTCAAAATGATGAAGGACATTTAGTATCTACAGGAACTTCTCTTACCATGATTATTTTTAATGAAAATCAAAAAAGTAATGATTATTCTAATATAAAAGATTTATTTCGCCCAGGACATGCTGATTTTACATATTTTCACAAATATGGAATTAGAGATTATAGAGGTGGAGGAAGAAGCAGCGCAAGAGAAACTGCTGCTAGAGTTGCTGCTGGTGCTATTGCAAAACTTTTACTAAAAGAGTTAAGCATAATCATTAAAAGTGGATTATTAGAAATTGGTGGGATAAAATCTGATACTTTAGATTTTGAATATTCTCAAAATAATATTCTTTGTACATTGGATAAAAACAAAGAGATCAAACAACTAGAGGCTATACAGAAAGCAAAACGAAATCATGATAGTGTTGGTGGTGTTGTATTAGTTAAAGTCTCTAATGTACCAATTGGTTTAGGTGAGCCTATGTATCATAAACTAGATGGACAAATTGCAAATGCCATGATGGGATTAAATGCAGTAAAAGCTGTTGAAATTGGAGACGGGGTTTACTCTAGTCAGAATACAGGTAGTTATAATAATGATCAAATAACTTCGCAAGGATTTAAAACAAACCATAGTGGGGGAGTACTTGGTGGCATTAGTAATGGAGATGATATAATTACCAAGGTTTATTTTAAACCAACTCCTTCTATTTTTATAGAACAACAAACAGTCAATACAAATAATAAAAATTCAGTTTGCAATCTAAAAGGTAGGCATGACCCTTGTGTAGCAATTAGAGGCAGTATCGTATGTGAATCTATGATGGCATTAGTGTTAGCTGATATGTTATTGTTAAATATGAGTTCAAAAATTGAAAATATAAAAAAAGTGTATAATATCTAATTGGAGCGGGTGACGCGACTCGAACGCGCGACAATCTGCTTGGAAGGCAGAGGCTCTAGCCAACTGAGCTACACCCGCATAAAATTGATTTGTAATAATATCTAAATAACCTTAAAACAAATTTATATACTTAAAATATATCTGTTCTAAGTACTGCTCCATGACTTGCATTTGTAACTAATGCTCTGTATTGCTTTAACCAGTTAGATTTAATCTCTTTCTTAATAGGAGCAAATTTATCTCTTCTTTTACTAATCTCTTCTTCATTCAGATCAACAAACAAGATATATTTATCTACATCAATATGTATTTTATCTCCATCTTTTAGTAATCCGATCACCCCACCTTCGGCAGCTTCAGGACTAACATGACCAATAGAAGCTCCTCTAGTTGCGCCACTAAATCGTCCATCAGTTATAAGTGCGACTTTATCTCCTAACCCCATACCCATAATAAGGCTTGTAGGTGCCAACATCTCTTGCATACCAGGTCCTCCTTTTGGACCTTCGTATCTGATAACCACGACATTACCAGCTTTAACTTTATGGCCAAGTATTCCTGCGATTGCTTCATCTTGCGAGTTAAAACATACAGCAGTTCCTGTAAATACTCTCTCTCCTGTAATACCAGCAGTTTTTATAACGGCACCTTCTTCGGCTAAATTACCATACAAGATAGCAAGTCCCCCTACTTTACTATACGGATTATCTACAGTATGGATAATACTTGTATCTTTTATAGAAGCATTAGCAATTCTTTGTTTTAATGTATCTCCCATGATTGTAAGATTATCGATAAGTACACCATTTTCGCCACTCATTTTATCCATTTCATGCATCACAGCATTGACCCCACCAGCTTTATCAATATCTTGCATATGTACGGTTGAGAGCGAAGGGGATATTTTGGCTATATGAGATATATTTTTTGAAATATTATTGATATCTTTTAACTCGAAACTTGAACCTGTTTCTTTTGCGATTGCAAGCATATGAAGTACAGTATTAGATGAGCCTCCCATGGCCATATCAACAGCAAAAGCATTTCTAATTGCATTATCATTAAGTATATTTGTCATATTAAATTTATTTTTTTCTTCTTGTTCCATTTTGGCGATTTCACAAATCCTTCTTGCTGCTTTTCTGTATAAATCTTCTCGCTCTTTTGTAAGTGCAAGAATAGTTCCATTTCCAGAAAGAGCTATACCCATAGCCTCCATTAATGTGTTCATAGAGTTTGCTGTAAACATACCAGAACAACTTCCGCCACTAGGACAAGCATTGCACTCGATATCTGTTAGTTGTTCTTGTGTAATCTCACCAGCTTCAAACTTACCAACAGCTTCAAAAGCAGTAGCTAAATCAATAGGAGTTCCATCTTTTGTATATCCTTTTGCCATGGGTCCACCACTCACAAATACTGTAGGAACATCAACTCTAATTGCACCCATAATCATACCAGGAACTATCTTATCGCAGTTTGGAATTGCGATCATTGCATCAAATTTATGTGCATTCATAACTGTTTCAATAGAATTCGCTATTAATTCGCGACTTGGAAGAGAAAACAACATCCCATCATGCCCCATAGCAATACCATCATCAACACCAATAGTATTAAACTCAAATGGTACGCAACCAGATTTCTTAATCTCATCTTTGATAATGCTTGAAACTTTATCTAAAAAGAAATGACCTGGAATAACCTCAATAAATGAATTTGCTACACCAATAAATGGTTTGCTAAAATCTTCATCCTTTAATCCCGTAGCTCTTAGTAACGATCTATGGGGAGCTCTATCATGTCCTTTTTTTATTGTCTCACTTCTCATGAAATATCCTTATTTTTATAAAATATTAAATTATAACTTAAAACACTTTACAATTAAACATTTATTCGCTATAATTCGTTTTATTTTATAATACCTTTGATATAATTACTATATCAAAAATGAATACATGCGAGTGTGGCGGAATAGGTAGACGCGTTGGACTTAAAATCCAATTCCAGTTTTTGGAGTGTCGGTTCAATTCCGACCATTCGCACCATTACTTAAATAGAGAGTTGACAGAGTTGGTCGAATGTACCGGTTTTGAAAACCGGCGAGGTTCACGCCTCCGGGGGTTCGAATCCCCCACTCTCTGCCATTAATCATAAACAAAAACTTTAAATACCATAACTTGTAAATTTGATTTATTCATATTTGAATGAATTTTATCAATCCTATCATTAATATTTATATCATACTTATCTCTACGTTATTGTATTAGTTTTAGAAAATACCCTAATTAGTATCATAGATATCATAACTTCAAATATTGCTGATAGAATAAATGCAAAATAATAAAACTGTGTGATAGAGTTATTGTGAAAAGCTAATGTTGCAACCGCAATTAATAGTGTTAATGGTTGAGAGTGTGATAAAGCCAATAAAAAAGATGATTTAAGTCCAATATCATTTATAAATAAACTAGATGAAATAACTCGTATCAAAATCATCGCAAAAGTTATTAACAAGGCAGTATTGATTAGGTTATCAACAAAAAGAGATTTCAATTCAAAAGATGTCCCTATCCAAATAAAGAATATTGGTACCAACCAACCAAATCCAAAATGCTCCAGCTTATGTGGTAATTCCTTATTGTGTTCAAAAAATGTTGCGATAAAAACACCTGCTATAAATGTACCAAGGGCAACTTCCAAATGCAAATACAGCATCAATGCTATCATCATAAAAAAAATGGCCATAGATAATCTTATATCTTGTTCTTGTGTATCAACTTCGGGCATTAATTTTCTTTTTAATTCTGGATACCACCAAATCAAATTATGAAATAATTTATATATAAAAATCATGGCAATAAATATAGAACCCAGTACAGCTAGTGTCTTATAAAATTCAAATGTTAATCCAAACTCCAAGCCAGCACTTACTGTTGTTAAAACAAAAATAGAAGCGATCTCGCCAATCAAGCCAACGGTTATAGCCAAAGAAAGCCATTTTACATCACCATACTCTTTTTTAAGAGCAGCTAAAAGACCAATAGAAATGAGAGGTAATGTGACTATAAATATATTTGACAAATCAAGATAGAGTGCTAAAATAATAGATAAAACATATAACAATAATGTGTACATAAATGCTTTTTTTATAATACTTACTGGTACTTTAAATAATGCTTTTAAATTTATCTCTAAACCTGCTAAAAACATTAAATACAAAAATCCAAGTTCTGCGACTAAATTAAAAATATAATTACTTGATATGAGTCCCAAAGACACCGCAATAGAACCCATAATAATCTCTATAGGTATAGTTGGGATTCTTAATAACTTAGATAACAATGGTGAACTAAAGATAATCAACGATAAAGTAATGATAATTAAAATTGAACTAGACATTATTTATCACAACTAGTTGATATTTCAAAACCTAATTTTTCTAACTCTTTTATATCTTTCGTTGCTTTATTTCCACTAGTTGTTAAATAATCTCCGATAACAATAGAATTAGCTCCGTATTTAAAAATATCATATTCATAGTTTTTAAAAGTTATCTCTCTTCCTCCTGCTACCATCAATTTTTCTGGGTTGATTATCTGTTTTGCTTTTTTAATTAAATCAAATGCGATGTGAATATTTAAAGTATTATGTACCATTGGTAATGCTTCGTTGGGATGAAAAAAGTTTAAAGGTACAGTTTTTGGATTTAATGAAGCTATTGAATTAAACATCGATATTCTATCCATATTACTCTCCCCCATTCCTAAAATACCACCGCACACCAAACCTAGACCCGCACTATGGACATTTTGACAAGTCAAATATCTATCTTCCCACAAATGTGTAGTACAAACATCTTTATAAAAAGATTGTGATGTTTCAAGATTGTGATTATACCTACTAATACCAGCTTTTTTTAACTCTTTGAGTTGTTCAATACTCGCTATTCCATTACAAGCAATTAAATTTATATCTGATACCTCTTTTTTAATAGCATATGCTGCTTGAGTAACAAATTCTAATCTATCGTCAGTTAATCCAAGTCCAGCTGTTACAAGACAATAACCTATTGCCTTGTTCTTCTTTGCCATCTTAGCCTCATCTACTATATCTTGTATATTTTTTCTTTTGTATCTTAAAATAATAGCTTTGTGTTTTGTGCTTTGTGTACAAAATTTACAATCTTCATTGCATGTGCCACTTTCAATATTATTAATAGCACATAAATATATATATTTCTTTTTTATCATACTTAGTGATTATACTGTATTGTTAATTATAATTTAACAATTTTAGCACCAAATCCACCATATTGTGTTAAAGCATCTTCAAAACTTCTAACTCGTGGATGCTGTTGTAAAAACATTTTGACTGCATATGACAATTTGCCAGTACCAATGCCGTGATATACTAAAACCTCATCAAATCCCAATATTAAGCTATCTGAAATAAACTTGTCAAGATTTATCATAGCTTCTTGAGCCCTTTGTCCATGAAGATCGATTTTGATATATCCAGATTTTGGTTTTTTAATACTTATTTTAACATCATCTATTGATATTGGCTTAACTCTAGGTATCTTTATACTTTTTTTTAATTGGGCTTGATATACTTGTATTTTAATACCATCATCAGACTCCATATAAACCTTTTTATTTTTGATAAATGTTATTACTCCTTTAATATTTTTATACTTAACTCTATCTCCAACTTTTAAATCAACTATCTCTTGATGTTCTTTTGTTTTTATCTCTTTAACTTTTTTATGTGCTTTATTTAAAAATCGATGTGCTTCTTGTGATTTCTGAGTTTTAATAGCTTTCCTAGCCTCATGCGTTGCATCTTTATATTGTTTGTATAAAATATTTTTTTCACTAATGACTTCTTCATCTATCAAATCTCTTTTATCTTCTAAAGATTTATTTAATTTATTATGATACTCTATTTTCATATCTAAAATCTTAATTTTATACTGGTATTCTTGTTCTAAAGTACTGCTTTTTTCAATCAATTCATTAAGACGATTTTTATCATCACCATAAACGGTTTTTGCTGCATTAATAACATCCAAGGGTATTCCGTAACGACTTGCCGTTTCAAAAGCAAAGCTTTGTCCAATAGTACCTTGAATAAATTCATATTTAGGTTTTCTAATAGTCTGATCATACAATGCAGCGATTAATTCTACATTTGGATTTTGTGCCATTAATGCAGCTAATCTTTTATGATGTGTAGTAATGATAACTCTAACATTTTTAAAGATAAGCTTTTCCAAGATTACCTTAAAAAGTGATGCGGCCTCATCACTGTCAGTTCCTAATTCAATCTCATCAACACCTATAATTGCATTTGATTTATTGAACAACTTACTAAATTCAACCATACGACCAGCAAAAGTAGAAATATCATTTTTCACATTTTGTGGATCATCTAAAATAGCAATAATATCTTTGAACGAACCTATTTTGGTTTGTTTGGTATCACAATGATATGGAATAAGATATTTTGACATAAATACAGCACTCAAAACTGATTTTAAAAGCATAGTTTTCCCACCAGCATTCACGCCAGTTATAATGATCACTTTTTTACCAAAATCTATGTTGACAGCTTTTGGATTTAAAAGTGCTGGATGTTTAAAGTTAATTAATTTTTGCTCTTTGGATTTCGGATTTGGTAATACAAAGTTTTTGTCATCTATTTTAGAAAAAAAGATTCGTGCCATATAATGATCAAACCTATCAAATTCCTTATTTATAAAATATATAAATTTAAAATATTTATTTAACATATTTGAATATTCTTTACACAACTTATATAAAATATCTTCTTGTAAATTCAATAAGACAGACTCTTGTTCTTTAAGTTTTAAAATACTATTAGGAATTAGATAAAAAAAGCCGGCACTGCTTCTATGGATAACTTTGCCTTCTACATGATTATTAAATCCTGCACGAACCAATATAGTTTGTTCTCCATGCACCAAATGAACTTGACGATCTACTAAATACAATTGTAATGTTTGATTATTAATAGTAGTATATAGACTTTGTTTAATTTGCCCTTTTATATTATACATATTTTGATTGACTCTATCTAAATTTTCATCATGTCCTTGCTTTATATTTCCTTTATCATCAAAAATTTCTACAAATTCTTTTAATTCTTGAGGGATAACTATTCGTTCACTCCACTCTCCTAGCTTCTGCTCAAAGTTAAATTCTTTTAGATACAAAAAGTATGTAATTATTTTAACAAATTGATATATCTCGTCAAGCTTTAAAGTTCCTTGTTTTTTTAAGTGCATCAATACTAGATCAAGATTTGCAACTTCTGGTAGTTCTTTTAGATTGTATTTAGAAATTTGAGATATTAATTTATAATGAATATTAACATCGCCTTCTAAAACAATAGACTTATCTCTAGAAAATAATTTTTTTAGTACAAGTATATATTCTTCTAAATCTAATTTAGATGCTATATTTAGCATACACAACTTATATGTTTAATGAACATTTATGTAGACCTCTTTATTTGTAATATTTGTTGGTTTATTATAACATAAGTATCGAATGCAATATTATAAAAACAATACATAATCGATCGCAAAAGGAAAATATTAAATATAATTTAGTTACAATAATAACCACACCTAGGTGGCTCGGGGTTTCCATTATTTTGAGGGTCCGATAACTTTTTTATGTAAGTAATGTAATATAATGGTGTGTAGCATTCAAGTAGGAGATGCTCCTAAAGTTTTATTCTTACATACAGCTATTGGCTTTTAGGGCCAACCTATGGATAGCGACCACTTTGGTAAATTAAAAGGATAATAAATTAAATGAATATTTTAATACTTGGCAGTGGTGGTAGAGAATACTCTATAGGACTTGCTCTTTCAAAAGAAGATAAAAAACATAATATAACATTTTGCCCAGGCAATGGAGCAACTGACCAATTAGGTCGAAATATAAATATAAAAGATTACAATGAATTAGCTTTATGGGCTAAACAAAACCTTATAGACCTTACAATCGTGGGTCCTGAAGCACCTTTAGTTGATGGTGTAGTTGATATTTTTAAAGCAAATAATTTAATAATATTTGGACCATCTGCTAAGGCTGCGCAGCTTGAGGGTAGCAAAGTGTATATGAAACAAATACTACAAAAATACAATATCCCAACAGCAGCATTTATTCAAACTCAAAGTCAAAATGAGGCAGATGCTTTTATTGATGCTCAAACTACATTACCAATTGTTGTAAAAGCTGATGGAATTTGTGGTGGTAAAGGTGTCATTATTACTCCTAGTAAAGATGAAGCAAAAAAAGCTGTAAAAGATATGTTAAGTGGTAAAAGTTTTGGAGATGCAGGAAATAAAGTAATCGTTGAAGAATTTTTAAATGGTTACGAACTATCTGTATTTGCTATTTGTGATGGGGATCATTATATAGTATTGCCAGCGGCACAAGATCACAAAAGAATAGGTGATGGAGATAGTGGGCCAAATACTGGTGGTATGGGTGCCTATGCTCCAACTCCGCTTGTAAATGATGAGATTTATAAAAAAATCGAACAAAGAGTTATAAAACCAACTTTAGATGGTATGAAAAAAGAAAATGCACCATTTCAGGGTGTACTGTTCATGGGAGTTATGATTGTAAATAACGAACCAATTATTTTGGAATATAATGTAAGGTTTGGAGATCCTGAATGTGAAATACTTATACCACTTATGAGATCAGATGTTAGTGAATTATTCTATAAAGGTGCTACAAAACAACTTCATAATTTTACATTAGAGATGAAAGATGAGTATTGTGTAGCAGTGGTTATGGCAAGTAAAAATTATCCATACAGTAATAGTATTCCAGCAGAAATAATTGTAGATGAGATACATGATGAAAAGTTAAAGGAAAACTCTCACATATCATATGCTGGAGTAACTAGAGAGAACAACACATTGATGGCTACGGGTGGTAGAGTATTATTGTGTATAGGTTTTGGTAAAGATATCAATACTGCTAGAAATAGAGCTTATGATTTATGCGGGCAAGTTCATTTTGCAGGTAAAAAAATTAGAACAGACATAGCTTATCAGGCTTTAGTATGATAGATACATCAAATTTAAAACTAGCATCAAAGAAGCAAAGAATTTATGCTTTTATGGTGGATGACTTAGCTATTGCTCTAATTGTTATGTCTCTACTGTGGGGTCAAATTGATTTTAATATACAAAATATCGAAAGTATTCTTATGATTATAAATTCTATGTTTATCCAAATAATAAGTATAAAAATATTATATCAAACTTTTTTTATTTGGTATTACGGGGCTACTATAGGAAAAATGATTTTAAAAATAAAAGTTATTGATTTTGATAACTTCAATAAAGTTAGTTTATTTAATGCCTTATTGCGAGCAATAGGTAGAATATTGAGTGAGATGTTATTTTATATAGGTTTTTTAGTCGCATTTTATACGCAATCCAAACAAACATTTCATGACAAGATGGGAAGAACTTTAGTTATTAATGTTTAACAATATTTATATCAAAATTCTATCCATACTACTGTTTACAATAAATATATATGGCAATAAATTGCAAAAGGAAGAAAAGCTACAAATTTTAGCGAAAACAATAACAACAAAAGGGAATATTATAATTGCTTCAGGTGATGTATTAATACACTCTAGCAAATATTATATAACAGCACAAAAGGTCTTATACAATAAAGATAAAAGTACTTTAGAGTTATTTGATAATGTTCATATTGTTAAAAATGGAAAAACGATCACATTAAGCAATTATGTATTTCTAAATTTTGCTAAAGAAGTAGACAAGCTAACTCCAGTCTTATTTTTAGATCACACTAATGATGTATGGATTAATTCAAAACAAGGTAATAGAAAAAAAGATATATTAAATTTTAATAAATCTACATTATCTAGTTGTGATTGCTATGATCCAGCTTGGAGTTTAAATTTTACTAGTGGAGACTACAACAAAACGCAACAATGGCTTAACCTCTATAATACCACTTTATTTATCAATAAAATTCCTATATTTTATATGCCATATTTTGGATTTTCGACAAACGAAAGCAGGCGAACAGGACTCTTAAAACCAACTTTTGGGTGGTCAAATACAGAAGGTTTTCTATATATTCAACCGTTTTTTTATGCGCCGCAATTAAATTGGGATATTGAATATATTGCGCAAGCTAGGACTAAAAGAGGAAATGGTCATAACTTTAAATATAGATTAAAAGATTCTGATGTTTCTTTGTTGACAATTAAAACAGGTATTTTTCAAGAATATAATTCATACTTTCAAGAATCAAATCTAAGACATTCAAACCATTATGGAGTAGATCTGGACTATAAAAGAGATACAATATTTTCACGCAACAAACTTAACACACAAGATGGATTATTAGTATCTTTACATAGATTAAATGATATTGATTATATAAATACACAAAATTATCAAACAAATCACTCAATTAATAAATTTGTAGAATCAAAAATAAATTATTTTTATAATAATTCTAATATCTATTCCGATATCAATTTTAAATATTATCAAGATATGTCAAAAATAAATAATGACGATACGATGTATGCATTACCTAGAATAAATTTTCATAAATACTCAAGCGAAACATTTATAGATAATTTATTTTATTCTTCAGATGTCAAATATACTAACGAATATAGAGAAAAAGGTTTAAATGGTAAATTAACATCAGTTGTTGTACCATTTACCTACAACAATCATCTGCTAAATAAATATTTAACAATGATATATTCTGAGCAATTTACTTTAAAAACCATAACTTACGATAATAATTATAATAATGGTCAATTTTTAGAAAATAAGCATATATTTGCATTGTCTACTCACTTGTTTAAACCTTATACTAATTATCTACATGCTATAAGCATTAAAACTAGTTTAATAATACCAAATAGTATAAAAGAATCTGGCGATCTTTACAGTGTAACAAGTATGGATGAGAATTTAAGTGTTTTTCCTATGACAAAAACAAAAAAGAATATGACCTTTGCATTTAATCAATCAATATACGACAAAAAAAAATTATCTCATATACTCAATCATAAAATCAATCAATCAATCATCTATGATGAAAATGGGGTACAAAAACTGTCAGATCTAGAAAATGAGGTCGTCCTATACTATAAATATGGGCAATTATATAATAGAAGTTTATTTAATCACCAAAGTAATGTATTTATTAGTTCTTCAACATCTGCTTCGTTTAAGAAAAATAATTTTAATTCAACCATCTATTACAACTATTCAAAAGATACATCAAAAATTGGCTCAAATACAAATTCTTATTCATATGAAGATTTACCAAAAAATAAAAGTTTGACTTATCATATGGATTATAAATTCTCCAAATACTACACTGTTGGGTACAATGAACAATATGATTTAGAAACAAACATATCAAAAAGAAAAGAATATACTTTAAAAATAAATAAAAAATGTTGGGCTTTAAACTTAAAACTTGCTAGTAACCTAGTTGCAACTGCAACCACAAACAATAGTGCTATTAGAGAAAATGTCTTATATATGCAAATGATATTAAAACCTATATTAACGATTGATCAAAAATATATTCAAAAGAGAACAAATGGATAAAAAATTATTTAAAAACAGAGAAGATGCCTTAGAAAAACTATCTAAAATACTTCCGCTAAATCAAATGAATGAGGAACCATGGATTATAATAGCTGTATCAGCAAGTGCTGTACCAATTGCTTTTGGTTTATCAAAAAAATTAAATATTAAATTTAAGGACAAACAAACTTTTGATTTTATGTTTACACACAAAATCAATACTCCCAACAATGATGAATGTGAATTGGCAATCATAACCGAAACAAAAGATATAATTATTCATAAAGAATTAATGGAATCTTTTGAGATAGAACTAGATGATATTTATGCCCAAGCTAACGAAACATATGATAAAAATATACAACAATATATTAAACAATATAGAGATGGGAAACCTCTTGTTGATATGAAAAATAAAAATGTCCTACTTGTCGATGAAGGCTTAAACACAAGTCTTACGATGATGGCTTGTATCAAGTCGGCTATTAGCTGTGGTGTTAAATCAGTAGCTGTGGCTGTCCCAGTTTTACCAAAATTAACAATTATTGATATTGAGTTAATTACCGATGATATTTATTTTGTAAAAGCACCCGCACATTTTGTAACTATTGATTTTTATTATGATAAGCTTCCAGATGTAGATTTAGAATTAATCAAAAATATAACAAAAGAGGATATACAGTGTCAATAGTATGTGAATTAAAATTAAACAACCAATCAGAAATATTTGAATTTAACAAAGTAGCAAAACTATCTAATGGATCAGTTTTATTAAAAATGCAAGATGCTGTACTTTTAGCAACAGTTGCATGTGAATACAACAACCCTGTTTCCGATGACTTTATACCATTAACAGTACAATATGTAGAAAAAGCTTATGCTTTGGCAAAAATTCCTGGTGGATTTATAAAAAGAGAACACAAACCAAGTGATTTTGAAACTTTAACATCAAGAATTATTGATAGAAGTTTAAGGCCATTATTTCCAAAAGGTTTTATATATCCCACTACTATTACAGTGATGGTTTTAAGTTGTGATACCAAGCTTGATCCTCAAGTTTTAGCACTAAAAGCAGCATCAGCGGCATTATATACCTCGGATCTACCGATCAAAAAATCTATTAGCGGTGTTAAAATAGGTAAAATTGATAATAAATTGATAATAAACCCAACAATAGAAGAACAAGGGTTATCAACTTTAGATTTATATGTAGCAGGAAGTAGTACTGAACTTTTTATGATCGAGATGAAATCTATATCTACAAATACCATTGTTGAAGATTCCGTAGATAGCTTTACAAACATACATGAGATAAATGATATCGCAGAAGATAAGCTAATAGAAGCTATTAAACTTGCTAAAGATACATTGGTTAACTATAATACAACCTATGAAAAAAGTTTTGAAACTGCGGTCAAGACAACAATTGATGCTACATTAGTAGAATATGAAGCAGACAAGGAGTTAATAAACTATATTAGAACAAACTACTCTACGCAAATAAAAATAGCAGTACAGGTATATTCTAAACAAAATAGAGTAAAAGCGTTAGATGATGTTGTTATCTTGATAACAAAAGATAAGGCTATGATCGACGATAATATTATACTTAAAGATATTTATAATTGTGTTTCAATAATAAAAAAAGAGATTATTAGAAGCATGGCAATTGAAGATGGAGCTAGAGCTGATGGGAGATCCCTAAAAGAAGTTAGACCTATTGATATCGAAATTAATATTTTGCCATCTGCTCATAGTAGTTGTCTATTCACAAGGGGGGAAACACAAGTGTTATCAGTTGGTACATTAGGTAGCGCTAAAGATGGGCAGATGTATGAAGTATTATCTTCAAAAACACCTTTAATTGAAAACTTTATGGTTCATTATAATTTTCCAGGATTTAGTGTAGGAGAGGCAAAGCCTATGTTTGGAGCAAATAGAAGAGAATTAGGACATGGTAATTTAGCAAAAAGAGCATTGGAAAGCTCAATCGACAAAGATTATACCGATACTATTAGAATAGTTGCAGAAGTTTTGGAATCAAATGGTAGTTCATCTATGGCAACTGTTTGTAGTGGGTCATTGGTTTTAAAAGCAGCAGGAGTGCCAACACATTCGTTAGTCGCAGGTATTGCAATGGGGGCTATAATAGAAAATAATAAATATGCTATCTTAACTGATATTATTGGATTAGAAGACTATGATGGTGATATGGATTTTAAAGTTGCTGGGACAAAAAATGGAATCACTGCTTTACAAATGGATATAAAGCTAAATGGCATATCGTTAAAATTCTTACAAGAAGTATTAGAACAAGCTAAGGATGGTAGAAATCATATTTTATCTATCATGGAAAACTCCGCTTCTAACATAATTCCTAGTTCTGCATTACCATTAATAGAGCAATTTAAAATTGATCCATCAAAAGTATTTTCTGTGATTGGAAAAGCTGGTTCAGTAATACGAGATATTATTGAAAGATTTGAAGTTAAAATAGATTTAAACAAAGACAATGGACATGTAAAAGTCACAGGTTCGCACATAGACAATATTAAAAATGCGGCCAATCATATAAAATCAATATCTTCAAATACAAAAAATTCTCCAAAAAAAGAGATTATTAATTTTGAAGAATTATATGATATTGACAGTGTTTACGAGGGTAAAGTATTAAGGATTGTAGATTTTGGTGCTTTTATTCAGTTGCCAAAAGGTGGGGATGGATTATTGCATATTTCTAAAATATCAAAAGATAGCGTTAAAAATGTCAGAGATATTTTAGAAGAAGAGCAAACAATGAGGGTAAAAATATTAAAATTAAGTTGTGATAGAATTGAATTAACAGCTATAGATGTAGAATAATTGTATAATATGATAATTAAACATTTTTAAATCTTTTTTTAGATAAAATCCATTAATTGAATTTGATAACTATGAGGGAAAAATATGATAACTTGGATGCAACGACATAAAAAATGGCTTGTTATAACAGTATGGATAAGTACAATTGCATTTGTAGGGGCTGGTTTTGTTGGCTGGGGTTCTTACAACTACGGATCATCTAGCGGTAATGTAGCAACAATAGGCAGCAAAGAGATAAAAATATCAGACCTACAAAGTGAATACAATTCACTATACACAAGATATCAAAAAGATATCGGAGAATCTTTTAATCAAGAGATGGCAAAACAACTTAAGCTTGAAGAAACTGCATATAAGGCAGTTGTTCAGCGATTTACACTGCTAAATTATGCAGATGAATTAGGGTTGTATATTACAGATAAAAATCTTGCTAAATCTTTAATACAAATACCATCATTTCTTAAAGATGGTAAATTTGATAAAAATACCTATTTAAGTGTTTTAAGACAAAACAAAACAAGTCCTCAAGAGTTTGAATATCAAGTGAGAAATGATTTATTGATTAATAAATTACAATCTATTTTCAAAACAAATGTACTCGAAACTGAATCTAAGAATTTATCTATTTTAAATAACATGCAAGATAAAGTGAGTATAAATATTATTGATACAAAAAATTTAAAAGTTCAAACAACAGATAACATGCTTAAAAAATATTGGAAAGCAAACAAAGATAAATATAAATCACTTAAATCATATAAACTAGGTATTAGTAAAGTAGAAATCAAAGATGATAAAAAGGCTTCTAAAAAAATTGCTTTAAAAAAATATTTAAAATTAAAAAAAGGTGATTTAGAATTTGAACATATAATAACAACTGATGAAAATTCAGATATTACAATACCAACAAAACTAGGCATCATAAATAAACCAGTAGAATATAATAACACTTATATTATTTTAAAGTTGATTGAAAAAATTCCATCAATAGTTTTACCATTTAAAAAGACATATAATATTGTTAAGAATGACTATATTTCAAGTCAAAAAAATATACTACTTAAAAAGAAAATAGAAAAGTTAACTGCAAATTTCAAAGGAAAAGATATTGGTTTTATATCTCCAAACTTACAACAAAGTATTGCTGGTTTAAGTAATGAGGAAAGTAGACAATTTATATCGCATGTTTTTGATTCATATACTACAATTGACTCTATCATATTTCAAGATAAAGCCATTGTATACAAGATAACCGATTCTAAAATCTTGGAAACAGGAAATATTCAAAGCAAAACAAAGAATTTATTAGACAATATTAAAAATAATGAAATTATAATAAATCTTTTAAAACAACTACAAAAAAAATACGAGGTCATATCCTATATGAAAGGACAATAAACTTGAACAACAATGCAATTTTAGCACTCGATATTGGATCTACAAAAATTACAGCTATTATCGCACAAAATGATTTAAATAATCGTATAAATATTTTAGGTGTAGGTAATTTAAAAAGTAATGGGATCAACAAGGGTTCTATTGTAGATATCAATCTTGCTAGTGATACTGTTAATAAAGCCATTGATATTGCTAAAAAAAGTTGTGAAATAGATATACAAAAAACTTTTGTGTCTATATCTAGTGCTAATTCAAAAAGTGTAAGAAGTAGTGGAGTTGCGAGCATTCAAAGTGGACAAATAACATACAATGAAATAAATCAAGTCTTACAAATGGCACTTTACAATGCAAATATAATACCTGAATATGAAGCGATACATGTTTTACCTTTATATTTCAAAATAGATGATTCAAGTGCGATTATCAACCCTTTAAATATGTATGGTTCAAGACTAGAGGTTTATGTCAATATAGTAACTGTCAAAAAAACAACACTTATTAATACCCAAAATACTTTAAAGAAATCAAATATTCTTGCTACAAATTTTGTACTAAGTGGTTATGCATCATCTATTGCTATACTTACAAATGAACAGAAAAAGATAGGAATAGCAGTTTTTGATTTAGGTGGTAGCACTAGTGAATTAACTGTTTTTCAAAATGGAACCATATCATATAATGACTGCATACCAATTGGTAGTGAAAATATAACATCTGATTTGTCGATTATGTTGCATACTCCTTACAAAGCAGCAAATATGATAAAGAATCAATATGGAACGCTAGTAATTACAGAAGATGATTACAATATTTCTGAAAATCAAACTATTAGTAAAGTTAAAATTCCATTATTAGGTAATGAATCTGAAAGTCAAGAGATACCATTAACTAAAATTCAACCAATTATTCATGCTAGGATTGAAGAATTACTGATTCTTTTAAAAGATAAGCTTATATCTTCTAATATGCTTGAACATATTAACGGTGGTATTGTAATCACTGGAGGAATGAGCAAAACAATAGGAATTAAAGAGCTAGCAAATAAAATATTTGATGATATCCCTATTAAAATATCTACACCTATAAATATAGGCAATGGATATATTGATTTTAATAATCCTGCATTATCAACTATTGTAGGGTTATTACAATATGCATTAGACACTGATCCATTCTTTGAAATTGACTCAAATAAAGAGTTAAGAAAAAAAGTAGAAAAACAAAAAATCACTAACGATATTGCAATTAATACCATAAAACAAGAAGATACATTTTCTTCTATTGATATAAAAGATAATATTAAAGAAAATACCTTATGGGACAAGTTAGGAAAGTGGTTATAATGGAAAACGATTTATTTAATCCAGATAATATAAAAGTTCAAATGCCAAGTAAAGTTCTTTCTCAAAATGAAGCTAAAATCACTGTCATAGGTGTAGGTGGTGGTGGTTGCAATATGATTAATCATATGATTAGAGAGGGAGTTCATAAAATAGATCTTGTGGTTGCAAATACTGACTTACAAGCACTAAAAGAATCATTGGCACCTAGAACATTGCAATTGGGACCTGAATTAACTAGAGGCTTGGGTGCTGGTATGAAACCAGAAGTTGGAAGAGAAGCTGCTATTGAAAGTATTGAAGAGATCAAGAATATAGTTGAGGGTAGCGATATTGTTTTTATTGCAGCAGGACTTGGTGGAGGAACTGGAACAGGAGCCGCATCTGTTATAGCACAATCGGCCAAAGAAGCAGGAGCATTAACCGTACTAGTAGTAACCAAGCCATTTAAATGGGAAGGTAAAAAACGAATAGCCTTAGCTCAACTTGGGCTTGACGAACTAAAAAATGTAAGCGATTCTCATATGGTAATTTCCAATGATAAACTAATGAATATGATAGATGAAAATACAGGCATGCAAGATGCTTTTAGAATGGTAGATAATGTTCTTTATCAAGCCGTTCACGGTATGAGTGAAATCATATTAAAACCAGGAGCTGGTGGAGTTAATCTAGATTTTGCTGATGTTCAAACAGTTATGCAACACAAAGGTATGGCTATCATGGGTATTGGAACAGCAAAAGGAGATAATGCTGCTAAAAAAGCTTTAGATAATGCTATTAAATCACCACTTTTAGATGAAATATCATTAAGTGGGGCTCAAGGCGTTATGGTACATTGGACTATTAGTCCAAATGTTTCTATGTTTGCGATCAGTAATGTAATGGAACATATTACTGATTCAATAGAGGGTAACCCTCACATAATGTTTGGAGAAACGTATGACAATACTTTGAACAATGATGAAGTAAAAATTACCATTGTAGCAACTGGTTTCAAAGAGACCCATTGTGCGATCAAGGAGGAAAAATCTACAAGTCCATTAGATACTAAAAGTTCAAATATTTCATCTACAGATAAAAATTATTATGATATTCCGCCATCTATGAGAGGATATAGTATAAAATACAGACTCAATCAGTCGTCTTAGAATTAATATTATAAGCTTTTTGCTAACTTAATACATGACGATATTGATGTATATTCTGATACTTTCACATTAATATAATTAGGTATAAACTTAAGTGTAGTTTTACCAATAGAAACTGCCACATAACTATCATCCCATCCAAATAAATCTAAAAAACAATTTAATGTTGATGGTGACGATAATATAATAATTGAATTTTTTGGTGGCTTATCATCTTTTTTATATTTTTTACAAATAGTTTCGTAAGTAACTAATTCATCACAATTGATATTGTTTTCATTTAATATATCAATCAATTTTGAAACAACTGTTTTTGGTCTAATATATAAAACTTTTTTATTTTCCAACAAAGGAACTATCTCTTGGGCAAAATGATTTCCATGACCATTTTTCCCTATATATTCTACATTTCCCCCACTACTTTTGATCATTTTAGCGGTGTTGTAAGAAATTGCGTAAGATGGTATCTCTTTCCATTTGGAGTCCATATACTCCATAGAAATCACTCCAGTTTTGGAAGTAAATATTAAGGCATCATAATGTGATATATCAACCAATGGTTGTAAAAAATTAATTACAAAAGTTGGAAGATTTTTAACGCCAGTAAACTTTTTATCTGATAATAAATATATTTCTCTTTGTATTTGTTTTGCCTCTATTGCTCTATCTCTATAATTTTCATCAATCAATTGATTGATACTACGTATATCTTTAGACAATAGCTTATGATATGGTTTCCAAATATATTTCATAAATTTCACTTCACTAGCAGAAAAACCTTTGTAATCTTTATCGCTAATTTTTAATTCATTGTTTTCTATTAATTCTATTTTTTTTAATTTACCTTCTACTACTTTAGCGTAATAAAACAAAACAAAACCATGCTTTTCTTTTTCTATAGTAACCACTATTTTATTTCCGTCTATATTTTCTAAATCAAAATTATACAATTCTTTAAATTCATTTAATTCCATATAACCTATATAAAATTTAGAAAAAATATCAAAATACTGCTCTATCTTAATGCTGTTTAAAAAACTAAAATCTATAATATTTTTTTTGTCTTCTCTAGTCTTTTTTAAAATCCAAGACAATGTTTCAAAATATTTAAATTGATTTATTTTAATTTGCTTAGCTTCTACTAATTTTGAATGCGTGATAGCTGTAAATGCTCTCTTTGGTTGTTTTTTAATATCTATTAGTTGTGATATTAACTTATGATTATCAAACTGTTTTGTGACCCACACAGTGCAATACGATGGAAAACTCTTTGCCCCTATAACTCCATTACTTAATATTATAAGAGAACGGATAGTAAGTTCAGGAAATACCAACTGTAAAAGTGCTTTTTTCTTTTTTAATCTTTTTTTTAAACTTGTAGTTGCCTTTACTATTGTGCTTTCTACAAACCAAAGCTCTTTATTGTTATCTCCAAAAAATAAACCATCAAATTCACTTACATCTTTATATCCAGATTTATATACAATTTGGTTTTTTATATCTATTAATAAACCATTTTTATCATTTGTGTATCCATTCTGATGAGGACCTTTTAAAACAAATTTAGTAATATATGATTCTTTTACAGCATATCTTATTAATAACTCATAAATAATATTTTCATACACTTCTCCAATAAAAGAACTATATGTACTAATATAATGAGGATCTTCTTTGTCAAAATTTTTATTTAAAAGTTTTGACAAGTATCTAGAATGATAAGTGTAATTAAATAAATTATTCTCAATATCTTTTAAGCTTAGATTAGCAATATCATTACTTAAAGGCAGATGATTATATTTATTAGCCATATAAGTCTTATTTCACTCCCATTCTATAGTTGCTGGTGGTTTTGAAGATATATCATAAACTACTCTATTTATACCATCAACTTCATTTATAATTCGTCTACTCATTTGTTCTAATATATCGTGCGGTATATAGGAAAATGTTGCAGTCATACCATCAACTGCATTAACTATACGAATACAAACAGTATTGTCATAAGTCCTATTATCTCCCATAACTCCGACAGATTTTACATTTAATAAAACAGTAAATGCTTGCCATGTTTTATCGTACCAGCCACTACTTCTTAATATATCGATCACAATAGTATCTGCTAACCGTAAGATTTCCAGGTCTGATTTATTAATATCACCCATAATCCTAATGGCCAAGCCAGGACCAGGAAATGGATGTCTGTCTATCATAGCGGATGGAAGTCCTAATTCAAGTCCTAGTTTGCGAACCTCATCTTTAAAAACTTCTCTTAAAGGTTCGATTAGTTCAAAGCTCATCCATTCTGGCAATCCACCTACATTATGATGTGATTTTATTGTTTTACTAGGGCCTTTTATAGATATTGATTCAATTACATCTGTATATAAAGTACCTTGTGCAAGAAATTTTATCCCATCATGCCTTCTAGCTTCACTATCAAATACTTCTATAAATGTTTCTCCTATTATTTTTCTTTTTGTTTCTGGATCAGTAACACCCTTTAATTTATCTAAAAACAATTTTGTAGCATCAATAGTAATTAGGTTGACTCCTCGTGTTTTAAACATATTTTGCACGTCTTTCACTTCGTTATCTCTTAAAAGTCCATTATTGACAAAAACTGGTATTAACTTTTCTCCGATGGCTTCTGATAACAGTGTAGCAACAACTGAACTATCAACACCACCACTAACTCCACATAAAACTTTGCTTTCTCCAACTTGTAGTTTTATTTTTTTTATTTGTTCTTTAGCAAAATTACCCATATTCCATGTCGATTCGCAATTACATATATATTTAGCAAAATTTTTTAATAATGCGGAGCCAAAAACGCTGTGAGTAACTTCTGGATGAAATTGAAATGCATATATATTTTTATTTTGATTTACAATAGCGGCATATGGAGAATTTTCACTTGTACCTATAACTTTAAAACCTTCTGGCAAAGATGCTACTTTATCGCCATGTGACATCCAAACAATTTCATTAGAGTTTATATTTTTAAAAATAGGAGAAGATGAATCTTTTATATTTAATTTGGCTTTCCCATACTCATGATGCTCTGCTGGAGCTACACTACCACCTAAAAATTCAGCGATAATTTGCATACCATAACATATACCTAGTATTGGTATATTCAAATCAAATACAGCACGATCTACCTTATAGGCATCATTTGCATAAACAGAGGCTGGTCCACCACTTAACACTAAACCTTTAGGAGTTCTTTTTTTTATATCTTCTATTGATACACTATAGGAAACTATTTCTGAATAAATACCATTTTCTCTTAACCTTTTTGCGATAAGCTGTGTATATTGACTCCCAAAATCTAACACCAGTATTGAAACATGTTTCATTTAAAACCTTTTAAGTACTCTTTAGTTAATTTATTGATAACTTTTTTTATTTCCTCAAAAACTGAAATTATAATCTTTAGGCTCTTTTGAGTTAATAAAATCGATTATACCATAAATTGATTTTATTTTATCAAAATTTAGATAGTGAAGTATTTTACAAATAAAAAAGATAAATGTACACTCTATAATGAGTTAAGAAACTAAGATTAAATTAGCAGAAAAGCACTTAGCTAATAAATATATAAATCTAATTTAACCTTAAAGATTTGTACAACCCTACTTGGTTGCAGGAATTTGTTTAATGTTCTAATGCTTCACACAACGAACCGGGATTCCATTAGCTCGACTCTTAGTATGCATACCTGCACTAGTTTGAGTAAAGGTAAAATACTCAGCTTCATCCGCATCAGGCGAACTTGACCACAAGTAACCAAGAGAATTCAAGTCGACGAAATCACCGCGACTGATCTCACGGTAACCTGCACTTGGGAATTTTAGTACACTACTATAAGCCTGACCTCTACTGATTATATTTTCTTTTACGAACTCATCCCTGGTAGGTACCCTGTATCCAACAGGACAGATAGAAGTGCCATCTATTTTTGACCAATTAGTACTTCTTATAGAGCCATTACTATCTTCACGCGCCCATTCGCCACTTACAACACCTGCTACAAAATAACCACTATTTACACTTATTGACACTTCCTGATTAACTAGTTTGCTATTTGATTTTTCATGGCCATCTGTATTTCGTCCCCATTGATAATAATCACCAAAACAAGCCGAATCATCTAATTGTGTACAAGCTTGAGAAGCACCTAGATTTCTATCTAGCCATACCCTATTTGTTACTTGTGAAGTTATAGTATTATATTCGAAACCTTTCCATTTATCTCCACTTCTAAATATTTTTGTAACATTAACATCAAAAGAAGTTGTACTATTTTTATCACCATCATCTACGGTAATTGTGATTCTTACTACTCCAGAAGCATTTTGTTCTGTTGTAAGATTGAAGCTTAAAGTTTGACCATTGTAATTAGCTTGTAATAGTGGATTTATAAAGTTTTTAGTTACTGTTAGTATATTTGTATTGTTTGATTCTATGCTTAAAGTTAATTTATCTCCGTATATATCACTTATGCTTATATCATAAGAGGTTGTTCCGTTATTTTCAAGAAGTGAAAAATTTGAAAAATTTGTGTTGATGATTGGAATATTATTTTGATTACTGATAGTTGAGCTACTACCTCCACTAGTACTACTACCACAAGCAGTGAATAGCAAAAGTGAACTAATTATTAAGATTGATAATGTAGATTTGATCATTTTATTTTTCCTTTAGAGTTTTAAATATCAATGAATTTTAGTACTTATTTGATTAAAATTAACTTAATTCTATCAAAAAATTTGTCATTAAGTAAATAGTTTTTAGATATATTAAATCTTTACAGCTTCAATTTGCGAACTTAAAATGCATAACATCACCATCTTGGACGATATATTCTTTACCTTCTAGCCTTAATTTCCCAGCTTCTTTTGCTTTTGTTTCACCACCACATGTGATAAAATCATCATAACTAATAACCTCAGCTTTTATGAAGCCTTTTTCAAAGTCATTGTGAATTACAGCTGCTGCTTGTGGTGCCTTGCATCCTTTAGAAATAGTCCAAGCTCTAACCTCCACTACTCCAGCAGTAAAATAAGACTGAAGACCTAACTTGTCAAATGCTATATGGATAATTTTTTCTAGCCCTGATTCATCTACTCCAAAATCGGTTAAAAATTCTTTTGCTTCATCATCTGTCATACCTACAAGATCTTCTTCCATTTTGGCACACAACATAATAACTTCACGGTTTTTTGCCGATGCATATTCTTGAACTTGTTTTACATAATCATTTTCTTCCATCAATGTATCTTCATCAACATTTACACCATATATTACATCTTTGTTTGATAAGAACCTTAACTCTTTATCTAATGCGATAAAATGTTCATCATCTCTATTTTGATAAGAAGTGATACTATTTAATTCCTCTAAATGAACCATAAGTTCTCTTGCTATTTCTAATCTAGATTGTGCATTTTTATCAAACTTGGCTTCTTTTTTTAGTTTATCCATCTTCTTTTCAAGTTGAGAAATGTCAGCAAATATGAGCTCTGATTCTATAATATCAATATCTCTAATTGGATTTATATCACCTTCGACATGCACTATATTCCCGTCATCAAAACATCTAACAATATGCAAAATAACTTCAACTTCTCTAATATTTGATAAAAATTGATTTCCCAAACCCTCACCTTTTGAAGCACCTTTTACAAGTCCTGCGATATCAACAAAATCAATTGTTGAGTGTTGAATTTTATCTGGCTTTACTATCTTTGCTAAAGCATCAAGTCTTTTATCTGGAACTGGTACAATCGCTTTATTTGGTTCAATAGTACAAAATGGATAATTCTCCGATTGTGCATTTTGTGCCTTTGTTAAAGCATTAAAAGTTGTTGATTTTCCAACATTTGGTAAACCTACTAATCCTACTCCTAAACCCATATTTTCGTCCTTTTGTTGTTTTATTTTTATCTACTAGAGTTATTTCTATAAATAACTTTGAGTCAAACCTCTTCTAATGATTCTTATATTAATTTTTGGAATCTTTTATTAAATAAATTTCTATCCTTGAAATTAAATCTTCATATTTAAGTATGCTATACCTTCAGGGCTTTTAGTATTATAAATTCTTTATAAATTCAATTGCGAGGCGTACGCCTGCTCCACTTGCTCCATAAGGGTTATACCCCCACTCTTCTTCTACAAATGCAGGTCCAGCTATATCAATATGAGCCCATTTTTGTTTATTTTCATCTTTTATAAAATGCTCCAAAAACATACCAGCGGTAATCGCTCCACCATATCTTGTACTTGAAATATTACAAATGTCTGCTATTTTACTGTTGATAGTCTTTTTTAAATATCTATTAAAAGGCAATGATGTGGCCAACTCTCCACAATCAAGAGCTGATTGAACTATTTGATAATTCATTTGGTTGTTATTTCCCATCACACCACTAGTATAATGACCCACTCCAACCACACAGGCACCCGTTAATGTTGCAAAATCCAATATACAATCTATATCTTCAATCTCATCTTGAGCATAGCATAAGCAATCAGCAAGCACTAGCCTACCTTCGGCATCTGTATTTCTAATTTCAATTGTTGTTCCATTTTTAGCAATTAATACATCATCAGGCTTGTAAGCATCGCCACCTATCATATTTTCAACAGCGCCCACAATACCATGAATTTCAAATGGCAGATTTAACTTAGAAACAACACTCATAATCCCCAATACTGCACAACCTCCACTCTTATCGCTTTTCATAGTGACCATAAAATCGCTTGGCTTTAAGCTCAAACCTCCACTATCATAGGTCAAACCTTTTCCAACAAGTACTATTCTTTTCTTTGAATTAATAGGTCTATATGTAAGATGAATTAATTTTGATTTATGACAACTTGCACGACCAACTGCACTCATTGCACTCATGCCATTTTTTTTCAAATACTCTTCATCATAAATTTTACATTCCAATTGATTTTCTCTAGCAATATTAGAAGCTTCAACTGCCATAATATCAGGATAAAAATCATCGGGTGCTGTATTTACCATTGTTCGTACCATATTTACAGCTTCGCAAATATTCAACGCTTCATCGAATTCATTTTTATTTTTTTTGGTTATTTTTTCCGCTTGTATATAAATAATTTTATCAATTTGTTTTTGTTTTTTACTTTTATACTTATTAAAAGTGTAGCACCCCAATAATAAGCCATCCACAATGGCCCTTATATATTTATTGGAAATTATTTTAGCACTTTTAAAGCCCGTGTTGTTGAGTTTTTTGATTGCGCACGATAATGCCAACCTAATAGTATCATGTTTATTGTCTTGACAACCTACATATATCTTTTTTTGTTCTACTAACAAAACACACTCTTCATCATTAGCTTTAAAATTAAGTTTTTTTAATATATTTTTATCAGATTTAATTTGTTTATTTATAACTAATATAATTTCGATATCTGTTTGAACATTTTTTGTTGTTAGGTTTAGTTGCATTATTTTACATCCATTTTATAAATTCTAATTAGTGTATTATATCGAAATATTAGTCTTAAAATAAAAAATGCCTATACAAATTTATGTATAGGCATTTTGGTTATTATAGATAATTATTGATAAAAATTATTTTATTTTTTTCAATGCGTTAATTATCTCTTTGTAGTTTGGTTCTTTTGTAATCTCTTTTACAACTTGAACATAAGCGATTTTACCTTTGGTATCAACTATATACACTACTCTTCCGAAGAAACCTTCCAAGAAAGATGGTGCAGAAATTGTAGCACCATATCTTAATGCATTGTTAGCATCTTTATAATCTGATACTGTGTATATATTTGTAATTTTATTGTCTTTACAAAATCTAGCTTGTGCAAACGGTAAATCTTTTGATACCACTGTCAAAATAACATTTTTCATTTTACCGATTTTATGATTAAAAGCGATTGTTTCTAACTTACAAACACCCGTATCTAAAGATGGAACAAATGCAATTACTTGAACTTTATCTTTTTTACCGCCGATTGTCATCTCACTTAAATCAGTTTTAACAGCATTAAACATAGATGCTGTATCTCCTACCTTATAACCATTGCTATTTAAAATAACCTTTTTACCATCAAAAGCAACAGTTGTTGCGAACACTACTGAGAATGATAATACAAGTGATAACACTATTTTATTCATTTTAATCCTTTTTACTATATGTTTAAATAAACAGTGTAATTATATTTAATATATTATAAAATCTTTCTTATATTGTTCAATCTTATGATAATATAAACATATATCCATTTTATTTATTTGTTATTTTACTAAAATACACATACACACCTCCAAGAAACAATAAAAATAGTGGGATGATAAAATACCAATACTCTTTAGCAATTTTTAATAATAACAAAAGCTCTTCCCCAAAATACCAAACAGGCATTATTGTAACAGCACCCCATACCCAAGCACTAATAATATTAATAAATGCAAATGTTTTTGCGTCATATCTTGTAATACCTATAGCTATAGGTATTATCGTTCTCATTCCATACATATATCTTTGAAGAAAAATAATTGGCCAACCATATTTTTTAAGCAAAAGATGTGCTAATGCAAACTTTCTTCTTTGACCTTTAAATTTACTATAAACATATTTTTTATTGTATCTTCCAATATAAAAATATATTTGATCTCCCGCAAATCCACCAAGACCAGCAACAAATATTGCGATATACAAGTTCATATCACCTGTAGAGCTTAACAAACCTGCCATAATTAGACCCGTTTCACCTTCTAAAATACTCCATGCAAAAAGTATTATATAACCAAATTCTTTCATAAGATAGATAAATTTATCAGTTATACCATCTACAGGAGCATGATATAAGCTATAAGCTAAAAAAGAAAATAATAGTGCTACTAAAATAGATATTAATTTTCCAGAATTGTTGATTATAAATTTTTTCATAGTCTCTCTTTTAGTCAAATTTTAGTAAATCTTTTACTTGTATCATATCTTTATCACCACGACCAGATAGATTTATAATCACTGTTTTACCTTGAAATTTATCCTTAGCCTTTTTTAAATATGCAATTGCATGAGAACTTTCAAAGGCAGGAATAATCCCCTCTTTTTGACTCAACCATACAAAAGCCTTTATTGCTTCATCGTCATTAATGCTATCAAACTCGACCGTACCTAAATCTTTATGATATGAATGTTCTGGACCAACTCCTGGATAGTCTAATCCAGCAGAAATAGAATGCGCTTCTAAAACTTGTCCATCTTCATCTTGAAGTAGATATGAACATTGTCCATGTAAGATTCCAGGACTACCTTTTTTTAAAGAACAACCATGCTTCTTTGTATCTAATCCCAATCCTCCGGCTTCTATACCTACACAAGTAACTTCATTATCTTCTAAAAAGTGGGAAAACATACCAATAGCATTTGATCCACCACCAATACAAGCAACAACCACATCTGGAAGTTTGCCTTCAATTTTTAGTATTTGTTGTCTAGCTTCCCAGCCAATAATGGCTTGAAAATCTCGTACCATCATAGGGTAAGGATGTGGACCTGCAACCGTACCTATGATATAGTAAGTATCTCTAGTGTTTGTGACCCAAAATCTAATAGCTTCATTCATAGCATCTTTTAATGTTCTACTTCCAGATTCTACTGGTATAACTTTTGCTCCTAGAAGCTTTATTCTAAATACATTTAATTCTTGTCGTTCAACATCTTTTGCACCCATAAAAATAGTACATTCCAAACCCAAAAGAGATGCTATCGTAGCAGTAGCAACTCCGTGTTGCCCGGCACCAGTTTCTGCAATAACTTTAGTTTTGCCAAGTTTTTTAGCAAGTAAACCTTGAGCGATTACATTATTTATTTTATGTGCACCTGTATGGTTTAAATCTTCTCTTTTTAAATATACTTTTGCCCCGATCTCTTTGCTGATATTTTTTGCCAAATATAAAGGATTTGGTCTACCAACATAGTCTTTTAATAAAGCATTAACTTCTTTCCAAAAATCTTTGTCAAATCTATAATGCTTGTAGTTCTTTTCAAGCTCTAGCAAAGCAGGCATAAGTGTTTCGGGCACATATCGACCGCCAAACTTTCCAAAATGACCAGAAGAATCTGGATCAAACTTACTTGGTTTTGGGATGTAGTTATTCATTAGTTAAATTCCTTTTTATATGCATAATATAACTTTGTATCTTGATTTTGAGCATTTGTTATTTTTTTCAAGTTTTCCATCCTTATTACAAGTAATACACGCATAAGCCTCAATATTTTTCTTGTTTATAAAACTATTATTCTTAAATTTTATAATTGTTTTTCTGGCTTTTTATCAATACTTTTAGTACAATTATTTATCATTTTAAATTACTCTATATATCTAACACAGAGTAAACAGGTGCAAATTTTTCAACCTTGTTACTTCCGTCTAAAAAGCTAAGATTTAATACAAAGCAAACTTCTACTAAATTTGCTTTTGCATCTTTTACTAACTTAGAACTTGCAAGAGCTGTACCACCTGTTGCGCATAAATCATCTATTATTAATACATTTGCATTTTCTTTAGTAAAAGCATCAAGGTGTATTTCTACTACATCAAATCCGTATTCTAATTTATATTTTTCGCATATAGTAGCACTTGGAAGTTTTCCCTTTTTTCTAATAGGTACAAATCCGATTCCTAACCTATCTGCTAATATAGCTCCAAATATAAAACCTCTTGCATCAAGTCCAACAATATAATCTAAATTCATACTTTTATATCGTTCTTCCAAGTGATCCATTAGAAGTTTAAAAGCTTTTGGGTTGTTTAATAAGGTTGTAATATCTTTAAATACAATACTAGGTTTTGGGAAATCAGGTATATCTCTAATTGAATCTAAAATTATTTGTTTATCATCATTACTTAAAACTGACATATTAATCCTTAACTTAATTCATTGTCAACTATTTGACAAATAGTATGGCCAAACAATATATGCATTTCTTGAATTCTTGGTGTATTATCGCTTGGAACTACCAAATTAATATCGCATACTCCATTCATCTCTCCACCATTTCGTCCACTAAAACCTATTGTTTTACAATTTAATTTTTGTCCTAATTTCAATGCATTAATAACGTTTTTACTGTTTCCGCTTGTAGAAATACCAATAATCAAATCACCGCTATTTGCTATTGCTTCAACTTGTCTATCAAATACTCTATCATAACCATAATCATTTCCTATTGCAGTTAATGCACTAGTATCAGTAGTAAGAGCAATGCCTGCTAATCCTTTTCTTTTTGCTTTATATCGCCCAGTAAGCTCGGCTGCTATATGTTGTGCATCAGCTGCACTTCCACCATTTCCACATAATAATATTTTATTTCCTGCTTGTAGTGTTTTTACTACTAACTCGCTAGCTGTTTTTAAATCTAATTCCATACATTTAATAACCTCTTCGATTACATCAAGATGTGATTGAAATTCTTCGTTTATAGTTGATCTCATTTTCTTCCTAAAAATGTATTTTGTATCCAAAAAATAGTGAATTATCGTATTTAACAGAAACTGATAGATCATAGATTGTTTCTATATCTCTTATACCAATAAAAACATATCCATTTTCTAATACTCTATAATTTACTGCTAATTTTATATCTTTATATCCTTTAGCATCAAGCAAACTTAATGTTTTAGGGGCATAAGAATATGATCCATTAACATAAATTACCTCATTAAAATCATATTTTCCGTATATACTAAGAGGTATAGACAAAAAACTAGTATTAGTTTTATCATGTCTATCATTAGAAATTACTGCTTTTAAACCAAGTCCTAAGCTAAATCCATATTCATTACTAAATGGATTTAATATTTTAAATCCAACTGCTACTAGTCGTTTTGTTAGTGTTGAATTTGCGGTATTAGTTTCACTGCTTAGATAATTGATTATCCCATAATAATTTGCATAGTTGCTTAAGTTGTATGTATTGTTTAAATAGAAATCTCCTTCTAATTCTAAAGTATCACTATTTACATTAATTTCACCCTTACTACCGTTTGCATATAACATACCACTAATTAATACCATACTTAATATTATTTTCTTCATTTTAATCCTTTTTTAATTGTATCGATTGTTTGTGTTGTACTTTTTCCTTTACAAAATGTGACTAATTTTACCTCTCTTACTATATCGCTACCAACAACCTTTTTGTCTTTATAGTCAGCGCCTTTAACTAAAATATCTGGCTTTACTATTTTAATAAGTTCATATGGAGTATCTTCGCTAAAATTAATCACATAATCCACACTTTCTAAAGCAGCGAGTATGAAACCTCTATCTTCTTGATTATTTATAGGACGACTATTGCCTTTTAATCGTTTCACACTTTCATCACTATTTAATCCTAAAATTAAAACATCGCCGTAAGATTTTGCGACATCTAAATAGCTAACATGTCCTTTATGCAGAATATCAAAACAACCATTTGTAAATACTATTTTTTTATTTTGTTTTTTTAACCGTTTTACTATACATCCAATCTCCTCAAAGTTTTTGATATGTGATTCGATACTGCTTTTATGCAAAGAACTTTTATACTCCTCTATTTCATCGATAGTTACTGTAGCGCTTCCTAATTTCGCAACAACTACACCAGCAGATAAATTAGCAAATTCTATAGCATCTTCTATGTTGCTATTGTTTGCTAAGCTAAATCCAAGTGTAGCAATTACGGTATCGCCAGCACCTGTAACATCATAAATCTCTCGAGCAACTGTTGGCTTAATAACAACTTCACCATTTTTGTTTAAAAAAGCGATACCCTCTTCGCTCAAAGTTATTATAGGAATTGTTAGTAGAGATATTTTTTTAAGATTATTCAAGGCTTTTTTTAAGCTATCATTATCTTTTATCTCAATATTTGTAGCTTTGATTGCCTCTTGTTTGTTTGGAGTTAATAAATAAGCTCCTTTGTATTTTGTATAGTTATTATCTTTTGGATCAACCAATACTTTTATATTATGAGAATTAGCAATTTCTATAAGTTTAGAAGTTAAAAAAAAAGTTAATGTACCTTTCGCATAATCTGATAATATTACAATATCATATTTAATAATATTATTTGTGAATTTTTCTAATAAATTAAGTTCATTTTTGTTTGTAATATCATTTTTTGTTTCATTATCATATCTTACAACTTGTTGATGAGACGCTATAATTCTACTTTTTTTAGATGTTTTTCTATTTTTTTCACATATTAAAAAATGATTAACTTTTATATGGTCTAACATATTGGTTAATTCATGAGAATTTTTATCATCTCCAACAACTGACATAATAGTGACGTCTGAACCTAGAGACACAAGATTGTTTACAACATTTCCTGCTCCTCCTAAAACAGTGGTTTCATGGTTTACATCTATAACTTGCACAGGAGCTTCTGGTGATATGCGTGTTGTTTCACCATATATATAATGGTCAATCATCAAATCGCCTACAACTAATATGTTTGGTTTTTTGATTTTAGTTATCATTTAAATTTTTCTTATCATAAAGCTTTCTTATTTCAGGAATATAAGATTTAATACCGTCTTCCAATTTAAATCGTGGCTCATATCCCAATATTTCTTTTGTAGATTTTATATTAGCTTGTGTAAAAAATTGATATTGTCCTACGAAAGGATTTCCTATGTATTCTTTACTATTATCTATATCAAATTCTTTTTGTAAAATATTTATAATATCTTCAAAACTTCTTGATTTTTCAATTCCTACATTAAAAACGCCACTTTTTAATATATGCTCATCATTAATATCTCCACTCATTATAGCTCCATTAAAACCTATTAAATTTTGATGATTATTTTGAAAATAAAAAGCTAAATTTGAATCTATAGAACCAGTACTACCTGTAATTAAAATTATTTTTTTATTAAAATTTATATCTGTATACTCTATCAAACAATTTCCTATAATCTTAATTTAAGTATTATACTGAAAAGAATATTATAATATAATGAGATGTTTACTTATAGCGGTGGGTTATTCTACCTTTATCTAAAGAATAAGGGGTAATCTCAACCCTAACTTTATCATTTAGTAATATTTTTATATAATGCATTCTCATTTTCCCTGAAATATGACACAAAACTAAATGTTCATTTTCTAATTCTACTTTAAATGTAGCATTAGGTAAAACCTCGATTACCTTACCATCTACAACAATCACATCATCTTTTGCCATTTTATTCCTTTATTTTATTTTTATTTAAACAATAGTTAAAATTTCTGCCTTCCCATTTACTATAGCCACTTGATGCTCATAATGACTAGTGCGTAAACCATCCTCACTTCGTACCGACCAGTTATCTTTTTTATCAACTATTGGTGTTTTCTTTTTTTGACATATCATTGGTTCAATACAAAAAACCATTCCATTTTTTATTTTCGGACCTTGCTTAGAATTATAGCCATCAAAATAATTGGGAATTTCTGGATCGCTATGTGGTTCGCGCCCTATACCATGACCACAAAAATTTATCAAAGGGACAAAGCCGCTCTTCATAATAAATCTTTCAATAGAAAGACTTAATTCCTTAAATCTCATACCTACTTTAATACTATCAATGGCATAACACAAGGTGTCTTTGCTACAAGATATTATTTTCTTATCTTGTGATGAAATTTCACCTATAGGTATTGTAATAGCAGCATCTCCATACCATCCGTCAATCTCACTACCAATGTCGAGCCCTAAAATATCTCCATTTTTTAAAACTGTACTGTTAGGTACTCCATGGATAATTACATCGTTTAAGGAAGTACATACTGCATTTGGAAAACCATATAATCCTTTAAAAGAAGGACGAGCACCAAGATTTAATAAAAAATCTTCGCCCATTTTATCTACTTCTAATAAGGTCATACCTGATTTAACATTATTTTCTAAATATTCAAGAGTCTTAGCAACAGCTAATCCTGATATACGAAGTTTTTCTATCTCTGCTAACTTCCTTAAAGCAATTGCCATAAATTATCTATAGTCCAGTTGCACTTAATGTTTCATATTTATTTGAATATTGTTGTGCTTCTATCTTTCTCATCGTATCAATAGCAACTTGGACAACAATTAAAACAGCAACTCCGCCAAAATAAAATGGAACACCCATGGCTTGTACTATCAATAAAGGTATAGTAGATACAAATCCTAAATACATAGAGCCCCAAAGAGTTAATCTTGATGCTGTTTCATTTAAAAACCCAGATGTACTTCCTCCAGGACGAACACCTGGTATAAACCCACCTTGTCTTTTTAAATTATCTGCTATATCCTTAGAATTGAATGTAATACTAGCATAAAAATATGCAAAAAATACAACAAATAAAAACATAATAACATTAAAACTATAACTAGTTGGGTTTAAAAAATCTGCGACCATCAACATATATTCATTTTTACTACTTGATAAAAGTGTTGCAGGAAACATTAAAATTGCTGAGGCAAAAATAACAGGAATAACACCACTTAAATTTAATTTAATTGGTATATAGTTCATGATTCTCTTATTTTGATTTTGCATCATAACTTTTCTACTATAAGAAACAGGCACTCTTCTCTCGCCAAGTTCAACATAAATAATACCACCAACTGTAGCTAAAATAATAATCAAGATAACAATAACTGTTAAAAAGTTAATTTGTCCATTATTTACCAAATCTACAGTACCACCAATAGCACTTGGGATTGCAGAAACAATTCCTGCAAAAATAATTAATGATATACCATTACCAATACCTCTTTGTGTGATCTGTTCACCGATCCACATAAGAAGCATTGTGCCAGTTAACATAGAGATTGTCGCGACTGCAACAAAAGTATCCATATCTATCATAATTGCTTTTTGACCAGAAGTTCCAGTTAAAGAATTGAGACCCATCGATACACCAATAGCTTGTATTAAAGTAATACCAATAGTAGCATATCTAATAATTTGCATATATTTTTGCATACCATCGCGTTCTTTTTTAAGCCTACCTAATGCTGGAAAAGTTGCAGCTAAAAGCTCCATAATAATAGAAGCTGTAATATAAGGCATAATACCAAGTGAGATAATACTAAGCCTCTCAACCGCATTACCACTAAACATATTTGCCATACCCAAGGCACTATTAGAGCTTGTATCAAAAAACTCTTTTACAACACTAATATCAACTCCAGGTACTGGAACATAAGCTAATATTCTATATATTAAAATAAAACCAAGAGTGATTAAAATTTTATTTAATAAATCTTTATTCATACTATTTACCAGTTGTAGTTATATTATCATCTTTGATTTTAGATACTAAATCCTTAACACCTGAACCAATTAACTTAACTTTTTGTACCTCTTTAGATAATTTATAAACACTTTTAATACTTTCAATAGTAATCTCTTCGAGTGATGCTACTTGATTAACTTTATCAATATTTATAGAATAAGGCTTGATCACTCTTGACGTAAAACCAACTTTTGGAAGTCTTCTATGGATTGGTTGTTGTCCACCTTCAAAACCTCTTTTAATTTTATATCCGGATCTAGATTTTTGCCCTTTATTTCCACGAGTTGCAGTTTTTCCCATTCCTGAACCCTGCCCACGCCCTACTCTTTTTCTATTTTTTGTACTTCCACTAGCTGGTTGTAAATTATGTAGTATTGACATTTTCTATCCTTTAATTTTTGCTAAAGCTTCAACTGTAGCTTGGACAAGATTGTTAGGATTATTTGAACCTAAACTTTTTGCAATAATATCAGTAATTCCTGCTAATTCTAATACCGGTCTTGCAGCTCCACCTGCTATTAGTCCTGTACCTGCACTAGCTGGCTTTAATAGTATTTTACTTGCATTATATTTATACTCAATATCATGATTTATAGTCGTACCATTTAGATTAACTTTAATAAGACTTTTAAAAGCATCATCTAAAGCTTTCTTAATAGCATCTGGAACTTCTTTTGCCTTTCCTGTCCCCATGCCAATAGTACCTTGTTTATCACCAACAACAACTAAAGCAGTAAATCTAAATCTTCTACCACCTTTTACAACTTTTGTAACACGACCAATATTTACGATCGCTTCTTCGAAATCCTCTCTATTAATTGCCATAATTATACCTTAATTCCATTATCTCTTAATGTATTTGCAAAAGATACAAGTACACCATGATATAAGTAACCATTTCTATCAAAGGCTACTGTTTTAATTTTCTTACTTTGTAAAGTTTTTGCAAATTCTACAGCTACTTGAACAACATTTTTCGCGTTAACAGTTAGTCTCATTGCTCTACTGTCTACTGCGGCTAGAGTATTTCCACTAGTATCATCGATTACTTGTGCATAAAAATACTTATTTGATTTAAATACAGTTAGTCGTGGAACTAATACACTACCACTTATTTTACCTCTAATTCTTTTTTTTCTACGAAGTCTTAAACTCTTCTTTTTTGATAAATCTTTAATTCTACTCATATTTCATACCTTAACTAGCTGTTTTACCGGCTTTTCTAACGATAACCTCGTCAGTATACTTAACACCTTTACCTTTGTATGGTTCTGGTTTTCTATAGCCCCTAATAATTGCTGCAGTTTGACCAACTTCTTGTTTGCTGCTACCTTTTACATGAATAATATTTTTATCAACTGTAATTTCTAAACCATCTGGGATATTATAATTGATAGGATGTGAATATCCTAATTGTAACTCCAAAATCTTACCTTTAACTGCGGCTCTGAATCCAACACCATTTATTTCTAAAGATTTTGCAAAACCTTTATCAAGTCCAATAATTGCGTTATTAGTCAAAGATCTATATGTTCCCCAATAAGCTTTACTTTGAGCTGTATCACCAACAATAGAAAATATTACATTTTCATTGTCTACTACAATACCAACTCTATTGTAAGTATCAATATCTATTGTTTTTGATCCTTTTTTAATAGACACAATACCACAGTTGACAGTCACCTCAATTCCAGATGGAATTGCGATATGTTTTTTTCCAATTCTAGACATTATAAACCTCTCCTACCATACAGAACAAAGTGCTTCACCACCAACATTTAGTTTTACAGCTTCATCATTTGCTATAATTCCTTTATTGGTGCTTACTACTATTGTCCCATATCCATTTTTAAAACTTTTAAGATCTGTTGCATTTTTGTAAACTCGACGTCCAGACTTAGATACTCTTTTAATTTCAGTAATAACACTATTTTCATTATCATCATACTTTAATACAACTTTAATTGTTTTCTTATTCTTATCACTCTCAACCACTTGAAAACTTTCAATATATTCTTTTTGTTGCAATACACTTACAACACCTTCGACAGTATTTGAATGAACTAAAGTTGCAATACTCAATTTTCTCATATTTGCATTTCTAATTCTAGTCAAAGCGTCTGCGATTAAATCATTCATCATGGGCTTTCTCCTACCAACTTGCTTTTTTAACACCAGGCAATAAGCCATCGTTCGCCATTTTTCTTAAACATATTCTACATACCCCAAAATCTCTATATACCGACTTTGGTCTTCCGCAAATTGAACACCTTGTGTAAACTCTTGTTGAAAACTTAGGTGTTCTGTTAGCTTTTGCAATCATCGACTTTTTTGCCATTATGATCTCCCCTTAGTAAATGGTATTCCAATAAGCTCCAACAATCTAAATGCTTGCTCATCATTATTAGCTGTTGTTCCGATTGATATATTCATACCATGTGTTTTAATAATATTATCAAATTCAACTTCTGGAAACATTAATTGCTCATCTAAACCAAAGTTAAAATTTCCAGCTCCATCAAATCCATTTCTGTTAAGTCCTCTAAAATCTTTAACTCTTGGAAGTGCAACAGAACATAATTTATCAATAAATGTATACATTCGTTGACCTCTTAAAGTAACCTTAATACCTACTGGTGTATTCTCACGTACTTTAAATCCAGCAACACTTTTCTTAGATACAACTATTAATGCTTTTTGTCCAGCAATTAAAGATATGGTATCGCAAATATTTTGCATCAACTTACTATCTTTCATAGCTTCACCAGCACCAACACTAATTGTTACTTTGTCCAATACAGGTGCTAACATAGTATTTTGTTTAAATTCTTTTTGCAAAACTGGTTTAATCTCTTTTTTATATCTTTCAAATAATCGTGTAGCCATCTTATTCACCTTCTACTTTTGCTACATTAGAGATATCAATTGGCATCTCTTTATTAATAAAGCCACCATCAGGGTTTTTATCTTGATCGGGTTTAATAGTTTTTTTAGCTATTTTACAATCCTTAACGATAACTTTTTTATTTTTTGGTATAACAGATAAAACTTCACCTATTTTATCTTTATCATCACCAGACAAAATTCTTACATTATCCCCTTTTTTAATTTTTAATGCCATTACAATACCTCCGGAGCAAGTGAAACTATTTTCATAAATCCACTATACCGTACTTCTCTTGCAACTGGTCCAAAAATTCTTGTTCCAATTGGCTCTTTTTTAGTATCAAGTATAACAGCAGCATTATCATCAAATCTTATTAAAGATCCATTTTCTCTTTGGACCTCTTTATGAGTTCTTACTACTACTGCCTTAACTACTTGACCTTTTTTAACTTTTCCACCATGAGGGATAGCTTTTTTCACAGATGCTACTATAACATCTCCAACAGATGCATAGCGTCGTTTACTTCCGCCAAGAACCTTGATACACATGATCTCTTTTGCTCCGCTATTATCAGCAACTCTAAGTCTTGTAAAACCTTGAATCATTACTTAACTCCTTTAGAAACTATTGTTTTTAATCTAAACGATTTAGTCTTTGATAATGGTCTACATTCAATGGCAATAACTGTATCCCCAACATTAACTTCATTTTTCTCATCGTGAATTAAGTATTTCTTAAATCGTTTGATAGTTTTATGATATCTGGGATGTAAAACTTTTCGTTCGACTAACACTGAAACTGTTTTGTCTCCACTTTTTCGTATCACAATACCTTGAATTTCTCTTTTATGTGTATTCATTTACTAATCCTTCACTCTACTAGCTACAGAAATTGCAGTTTGAATTTTAGCAATATCTTTTTTAACATCTCTTAATTCACTTGTATTAGTTAGTTGCATTGTTTTTAGCTTAGTCTTAAGCTCAAAAAGTAACACTCTTTTTTCTTTTAACATATCATTTAACTCCGTAAAGCTTTTTGTACTAATATCAGTATATTTCATTTTCACTCTCTCTAGTTACAATTTTTGTTTTAAATGGAAGTTTGTGTATTGCCAAAGTCAAGGCTTTTCTTGCCAATTCTTCAGGAACTCCACCCATCTCAAAACAAATTCTACCTGGCTTAATATTCATAACCCATTTATCAACACTACCTTTACCTTTACCCATTCTTGTTTCAAGTGGTTTAGCAGTAAGTGGTTTAGCAGGAAAGACCATAATCCACACTTTACCTTGTCTGTTAATTTTTCTTGTCATTGCTACCCTTGAAGCTTCGATTTGTCTTGAATCAATTCTACCATGCTCAATAGCTTTAAGTCCGATACTTCCGTATGTTAATGAATTAGCTCTATGAGATTTACCTCTATTACGCCCTTTCATCATTTTTCTGTATTTTGTTCTTTTGGGCATTAACATTAATTATTACCTCTTTTTCTTGATGGTTTTGATTTTTTATCATCATCTAATTTTTCAACTGGAATCCCTTTATCAAGTACTTCACCTTTAAAAATCCAAACCTTAATACCAATACAACCATAAGTTGTATGACCCTCTGCAAAACCGTAATCGATTTTAGCTCGTAATGTATGCAGTGGAACTCTACCTTCTAAATACCATTCAGTTCTAGCCATTTCTGCACCGCCAAGACGACCAGCGACAGATATTTTAATCCCTTTAGCTCCACCTTTTATTGCATTTTGCATAACCCTTTTCATAGCTCGTCTAAATGCTACTCTGCGCTCAAGTTGCTGTGCTACATTTTCTGCAGCCAACAAAGCTGATATAAAAGGTTTTCTTTCCTCTTTTATATTAACAGAAATTTCACGCCCTACAACTCTAGTAATATTTATTTTAAGCTTTTCAACATCTGCACCTTTTTTACCAATAATAATACCAGGGCGAGCAGCAATGATAGTTACTCTGATTTTTTTAGCAGTTCTTTCAATAATCGTTTGTGCGATTCCTGCATAATAAAGCTCTTTTTTTACAAATTTTCTAATTTTATCATCTTCAGCGATATTAGCTGGCATTTTAGAAAAAGATGGAAACCATCTTGATTCCCAATTTTTGTTGATACCAAGTCTCAACCCAATTGGATTTACTTTTTGACCCATTACTTGTCTCCTTCTATAGCATTAACTTCAATCATAATATGAGCCATTGGTCTATGTTTTGGGGAAGCACTACCACGAGCACGTGGAGTAAATCTTTTAAGAACTGGTCCACGATCAACTCTACAGCTTGTAATCATTGCCTCTTCTGGTTCTAATCCTGAATTTGAAACAGCTGATGTGATTACTTTAGCAATAATACCAGCTGCTTTATTTGGAGTAAACTCTAAAGAAGCGATCGCAACTTCAGCATTCATTCCTTGAACTTCTCTTGCTATTAACCTAGCTTTTATAGGTGCTAGCCTAACAAATTTTAATGTGGCTTTTCCCATATTGTTATCCAACCTTTCTTTGAACTGAACCTTTATGACCTCTAAAAGTTCTCGTTGGTGCAAATTCACCCAATTTGTAACCAATATGATTTTCAGTAATATTTACAGGTACGAAATTTCTTCCATTATGTACATTAAACGTTAATCCTATCATATCAGGTAAGACCATGCTTCGTCTTGACCAAGTTTTAATTGGTTTTTTATCACCAGATTTAATTGCATGAGCTATTTTTTTTGCTAAATGAACATCAACAAATGGACCTTTTTTTATACTTCTAGCCATATTTATCCCTTACTTCTTTCTTCTTGATATAATTAGTTTATCACTAGATTTTTTCTTTCTAGTTTTATAACCTTTGGTTGGCATTCCCCATGGAGTAACTGGATGACACCCGGAGTTAGTTTTACCTTCTCCACCACCATGCGGATGATCAATAGGGTTCATTGCAGATCCTCTCGTTTGAGGTCTCTTACCCATATGTCTTTGACGACCAGCTTTACCAATAACAGTATTGCTAAAATCTTCATTTCCAACAACTCCAACAGTAGCAATACAAACTCCAAGTATTTTCCGCATCTCACCACTTGGAAGTCTCATAATTACATATTTATCTTCTCGACCCATAACTTGAGCATAACCACCAGCACTTCTAGCAATTTGTCCGCCGAATCCTGGTTTCATCTCAATATTATGAACCATTGTTCCAACTGGAATATTAATTAGTCTCATTGCATTACCTGGCTGTATATCAAGTCCAGATTCTGCAGCTTGCACAGTATTTCCTACTTGTAATCCACTTGGTTGCAAGATATATCTTTTATCACCGTCAGAATAAGTAACTAAACAAATTCTACAATTTCTGTACGGGTCATATTCAATTGTCGATACAACACCTGTAATATCAAATTTATTTCGTTTAAAATCAATAATTCTATATTGCTTTTTAGCACCTGCTTGCTTATGTCTACTCGTAATTCTACCATTATTATTTCTTCCAGCAGTCGATTTAACTTTTACTAAAAGTGACTTAACTGTAGGTTTTGAAGTAATATCAGCACTACTCATAACTGCCATAAATCTTCTAGCAGGAGTTATTGGTCTAAATCTTTTAATTGCCATTCATTCTCCCTTAGGCCGACAGGTTCGCTATTTCAGCGCCCTGCGGTAATGTTACATAAAATTTTTTAAAATCAGGACGTTTTCCCATAATTCCTTTAAATCTTTTAACTTTTCCATTTTGTCTTAAAGAATTAACTTTTAAAGGTGTAACACCAAAATACTCTCTAAAAATTTCTCTCAAACTATTTTTTGTTATTCTAGGAGTTGTCTGCACTACAATAACACCATTTTCTTGAAGCTCGATTGTCTTCTCAGTATAAATAATTGATTTTATATCCGTAATATCTGCCATCTTTATACCCTTATACTAATGCATCTAAACTAGCTTTTTCAATCAATACCGATCTAAAAGCTGCTACTAAATATGCATTTATTTCTGATCTTTCAATCACATAACAATTTTTAATATTTCTAAAAGCTAGATATGTTTTTTCATCAAAACTTTCTACAACTATTAATAAATCTCGTTGTCCTATTTTTGTAAATATTTTCATTGCATCTTTTGTTTTACCAGACTCAACTGATACTTTATCTGTCACAAATAATTTATCATTTTTAGCTTGACTATTCAAAGAAAAATGTAATGCTAAAACCTTTTGTTTTTTATTAATCTTTTGAATATAATTTCGTTTAGTTGGACCAAATATTTGACCACCACCTACAAATAAGGGAGACCTTAGTGTTCCCCATCTAGCTGCACCAGAACCTTTTTGAGCTTTAGGTTTTTTACCGCCACCTCTAACTGCACTTCTGTTTTTAACTAGTGCTGTATTTGCTCTTAAAGATGAAAGATAAGATTTGACATACAAATATAAATTATGAGAATTTATATTCTCAAATTTTTCAGGCAAATCATACCCTGTTTTGCTTTTAGCAAAAGTTTTTGTTAATACAATTGCGTTACTCATTATGCTATCCTTACTCTACCAAGTGAACCAGAAGCACCAGCAACTGAACCTTTTAAAATTAAAATACCAGTTTGTACATCAAATGATACAATATGGTTTTTATGTGTTGTTGTGTCACAGCCATAATGACCTGGCATTTTTTTACCCCTCATAACTCGTCCTGGCCATTCTGCATTACCAATAGAACCTGTTCTTTTGCCCATTCTATGTCCATGAGATGCTCGTCCTCCTGCAAAATTCCATCTTTTTACAACACCAGAAAAACCTCTTCCTTTGGTTATAAATGTTGACTTGACAACAACACCTTCTGTAAGTACTGAAACATCCAAGTCACCAACTTCTGTGTTAGCTGTTTTAACTGTTGCAAATCTATTAAATTCTTTACTTAACTTATATTTCTTTTGCTGACCTTCAATAGTTTTATTAAACTTTTTCCCTTTGGCATAAGATACAATTGCTACGCCATCTTCAGATACCTGACAAACTTTAGTATCAAGCACTCGTACAAGAGTAACAGGAATTGCAGGTACAGTCAATGTTCTACTCATACCTATTTTTTCTACAATAAATTCCATCTATATTCCTTTCTTACTCTTGACCCATTGATCTAACTTCAACATCAATTTCTGGCGCAAGATCAAGTTTCATTAATGAATCTACAGTATCAGGAGTACTTGATACGATATCAATAACTCTTGAATGAATTCTAATTTCAAATTGCTCTCTAGCATCTTTATTAACATGCGGAGATTTTAAAACTGTATATCTTCTAATCTTAGTGGGCATTGGTATTGGTCCAATAAGCTCGGCTCCAGTTCTTTTAACAGCTTCTGTTATAGAAGCAACACTACGATCTAATACTCTATGATCATATGCTTTTAGTTTTAATCTAATTTTTTCCATTTTTTTCCTTTAAAGAACTCGTCAGAAATTTGCTTTATCGTTATAAATACAATTCTAAACTATTGTATGGACGCGAATTATATCCAAAGAGGTAACTAGTGTCAAGTAATAATGCTATTTTTTATATTTTTGTTTCCTTTTTATAAGGAATAAATAATCTACCATTAGTTTCGAATATTTTTATTATGACACAAAATATATTCCCCTACTCAGTATATATAAGTTCTATCTGTGATAATACTGTAACGTTTAACTCTAATTTTATCTCTTAAAATTTATAATAATTTTGTAGTCTTTTAAAAGACTACAAAGAAATAAACCTTGAAAAAGAAAAAGTGATGTATTAAATCAAAAAGAATAGAGCGATATTATTTAGTCTTGCTTAGCAAATGAAAAATTATGAAATATTAAAAGTTGATAGCAAAGATGATATTTACAAATAGTATAATTTGCTTAACTAATAGTAGAAATTAATTCAAATGAATGTTTACTAAAGCTAATACCATTGATGATAAATTCAATTTTATGTAAACCTTTATAAGATTTTCTAGTAGTTATTTTTTTAAAAGAATACTTCTTATTTACTTCTAACAAAGTCTTTACATGGTTACTCTCCAATATTTTAAAAACTTTTCTATTTGTTTTACCTTTTAATCTGACAAAAATTATTACATATTCATTCTTAATTGATTTAATTTATGTTTTGAGACTACTTTAAATTGAAAATTTAAGTTTTATTCCATCTTAACTTTTGAAGATATTTTTATATCTTCAATTTTGATATTACTAGGTGGCAAAGAATCAAATAATTCTAAAATATCATTATTGCCATCTTTTAGTAAAGTACGGCAACTATGCTTAATAATCCAATCTAAATTTTTAACTTTACTCATCCATGATTGAGATATTCTTTTTACGACCTCAGGATTATCTTTTAAAATATCAGTAGGATTATTTGCTACACTTTTTTGTACATATTTACTGTTATAATTTTTTAATATTTCAAGTATTTCGATCACTACTTTTAGATCTTTTATTTGTGGGTATACTATTGAACGTATGTTTCAACACTACAATAGCATTTTCATAATTGCTTGGAAGATATGACCTAGGTGTCGTAGAAATATGGCTAATTCTTTGTTCTAATTCTTTATTTTGCCAGTTAGAATAAAATATACTACTCTTAAAGTCCTCTTGTTTGAATTCACTATAGTTTAAATTTATGGTCTGAAATAGAATATTTATATAATTTGTATTGTACAAGTTTTTAAGTAATTGTTGCATTACAAATTATATCATGTTTTTATTGACAATTATAACTTATTGATGTATACTAACCATTACAAATAAATTAAAGAGGCATCAAAATAATGGTTAATGATAGAAATGAATTTAATGTTATATCGAATAGTGAAATTGAAAAAATTTTAAGAATAACTTCTGCAGCTAAACAAGCAGCTATGGAAGAAAAGCCGAAAAGTGATGCCACGAGTTTAGATGAAACAGAAAGATCAATCATATCATATTGTCAGAGACAAGTGCAGCTAGCAAATGATGTCGTGTACAATCAATTTGCAGTCTTTAAAAAATTAATGACAAAAGCTACGATGGCCGTTAGCAAAATTGAAAATTTGAAGTTTATTCACGAAACTTTTAAAGATAAATATCAATATGATATAGGTAAAAGTGTACAAGAAGCAAACATCATTAAAAATGAGCTAGATCTTGCAAAAAAAGATTTATATAGTTTTAAACAAGATAACAAAATAGTAAGACAAGAACAATCATCTACAAAACCTCTACTTAACTGGGCGATTGTTTTTGCTATCGTATTTTCAGAATCAATATTAAATGCTAGTTTTTTTGCAAAAGGTAGTGAATTAGGACTTTTAGGTGGTATTATACAAGCATTTGTAATTGTAATGATCAATGTTTTAGTTGCTAACTTGGTTGTGTTGATAATTCGAAGAAGAAATATTATCACCATTAGTAGTATTGAAAAGGTAGGATATACTATTTTAAGTGCCATTTTGGTTGGAACTTTGGCATGTTTTCATTTTCTAGTAGGTCACTACAGAGATGCCCTTAGAATAGATTTTGATAATGCTTACGCATTTTCTGTATTAAACTTTACAGCAAATCCATTTGTGCTAATTGATTTTGAATCTTATATTTTAGTTTTGATGGGATTTTTATTTTTTATTGTTTTAGTTATAGACTTATACAAACTAAAAGACCCTTATCCAGGTTACGCAGAGATACAACACAAATATGATAAGATAAAAACACAATATGAAGATTTAAACTTTATGTTACTAGATGAAGAAAATGAAATCTCTACTCAAATTAATAAAAAAATAGACTTAATGAAAGAAGAAGTTCATGCTGTATACGAAGAGATTCAGGGGCTTCAAATAGCAAAACAACAACTAGAAAATAAATATTTGGAACATATTGCTTATATCAAAAGTTTAGCTATATCAACAGTTGAAAGCTACAGATCAATGAATACAGATATGAGAACAACTCCTAAACCAAAATATTTTGGCACTCCTATAGAATTTAATTATACAGCTGTCGAGTTTATATATATGGATGACAGAGAAAAAATAGTATCTTTAGAGACGGCCATAAATCATCTACCGGCACTAGAACTAGAAGCTAAGCGAAATATTGAAAAAATAAAAAAAGATTTGAAGGCTAGTTCGTATGGGGAAATAGCTTAAAATGAGACGAGCGATAGATAAAAATATAAGAAAATCGCCTAAAAAGAAAAATGGTGATTTATTAGGTATTTTAATAATATCGGTTATTGTCATGCTTATTGGTATAACAATGTATGCATTTGTAAGTGTTTCATCAAAACAAATTCCTAGAGATAAAAAAACATTGTGTAGAATAGATGGCAAATATGATAAGCAAATAATACTACTTGATATAACAGGAAAGTATAATTTAGTTCAACACAAAACGATAAGACAAGCTATAGAAAATCAAGTTAAAACTTTAAAAAAAGATGAACAATTACAATTATATTTTATTACAAATGACATTAGAAGTGGTCTAGAGCCATTATTAAGTGTTTGTAATCCAGGAACAGGAGAAGATGTTAGTGGTATATTTGCTAACCCTAAAATGATAAAACAAAAATGGGAAAATAAACTATACAAACCAATTGAAAAACTTTTAAATAATTTTGATAAAGAGTCGCTAGAAGCCAAAAGTTCTCCTATATTTGAAACTATTCAGCTAATTAATAATTCAATGCTAAAAGGGGCGAAAGAAGGCACAACTCAAACTATGACTATAATATCTGATTTTATACAACACTCTGAAGATTACTCATTTTTGCGAAATAAACTACAAAACTTTTCAACTTCAAATTATAAGTTAAGAGTCAAAACTAGTTTTGATAATATAAAAGTAAATTTATTATTTATTCGCAGAAACGGAAGAGAAGAATACTTATCAAAAAAATATCTTAATTTTTGGAAGGATTATTTTTTAAAATCAGGTAGTAGTGATATTAAAATAAAAATATTAGAGGGGTAATTAATTTGAATTTTAAGATTAAAAATATTTTTGCACTATTTTTCATTTTTGGTGCTGCCCTCATTATTTATACCAACGGTTATGGACTAAACTTAATATCTATAATATCAACTGTATCTATCATGATTTTTTACTTTTTGTTTACTTTGTATATCAATAAATCATCTAATCAAATTTCTATAGAGCAGTTAGCGGATAGTAATTATTATTTAGGATTTTTATTCACTATTGTATCTATTTTAACTTCGCTATTAAGTACCATATTAAATATACATAATATTGACAGTATTATTATGCAATTTGGAATATCAATGATTAGCACACTATTTGGCTTACTAGCTAGAGTTTATTTAGTTAATTTTATTCCAACGGAATTATCAAACCGTGAGAATATAAATCAATCTATTGCAAACAATCTATGCAAAATGGATGACATTATTTTTGAAAACATGCAAAAAAATAAAAATCTTTCTAAAATGATAGACACAAGAATGCAGCTTATAGTAAAATCTACGCAAACAACTCTGGAAGAGTTTAACCGTATGTTAAACTATGGTTTTAAGTCAAGTTTAGAGGAATTTGAAAATATGATTACTTCGCTTACTAAAAATATAAAAAATGCAAGCGAAAAGCAATCGGAGATTTTATTAAAAGAATATGAAAAAATAAATAAAAAAAATAAAGAATACCAAGAGATAATAGAAAAACAAAATGATGCGATTCAAAATATTAATAAAAATAAAGAATACCAAGAGATAATAGAAAAACAAAATGATGCGATTCAAAATATTAATAAAAATATACAAGATATACATCAACAAATAAATAAACCATAAACAAAACATATACAAGCAAGCTACATATAATGAACAATAATCAATCCATTTTTAATACTACTATAGTTGAAATGATATTAATATTAGTTTTTTTGATCGCTATATTAGTAATATATAGTTTATCTATTAAAACAATTGATGTCGATAGCACCACAAAAGGTCTTCAGTATATTAATAAAAAGATAAACGACAATCTAGGAGTATCAAAAAAAATATCTAAAAATAAAAGAGAAAATGAATTAAACATAAAAAAACGATACCTAGAAAACAAATTAAGTAAACTTAAAGATCATAGAATAGTCAAAAATACACTTAAAGAACTAAATCAACAAAATAATCCAATTCAAGAACAAATCGATAATTTGCGAAAACTACTTGAAAAGAGATATGATAGACAATTAAATCTTAAACAAAATATACTAAAACTAAAATCTGATCCTGAAGTTAGGTATGTACTATTAACGCTAAATAAATACAATATTCCGATTAAGAAACAAATCAATAGTGTCGAAAATGAAATAAAAAAGATAAAATATTATCATAATCTAAAAAATAAGAATAATAACTATACAATAAAACATGTTTTAGATAACCCAGAGCACAAGCCAGTAAAATGGCAAATTGATAATTCTAAAGATTCAAAATATTCACAAAATATTAAAAATGCTTTAGATGAATTAATAAATAAGAATAATAAAAATAAATTACGCAATTCTCATAAATTCAAATATAGTCCTAAAACAAAAAAACTATTAAATAAGCTAGGGCTTGCTCATAAACCAATAAAACAACAAATTGGGAGCTTAAAAAATAAACTTAAAGATTCAAAATATTCACAAAATATTAAAAATGCTTTAGATGAATTAATAAATAAGAATAATAAAGTAGGCAAACCTGAATATAACGCGAGTACAAATCAACTACTAAATGAACTAAATATTAGCAATAAACCGCTAGAGAGACAACAAGAATTATTAAATAAAGAATTAGATAATTTTTCAGATACCACTAATAATCCTAAAAATACAAAACAAGCTTTAGAGGCATTAAAACAAATAGATACAGTTGAAATTCCTAAAAACTACTACAATAACTATATGCAAAAACTGCAAAACACACTAATTAAACTACAAAATATACAAAAAGATAAAGATTTATTATCAAACAAACCTTATCGACCCATAATAAATAAAGATATAGAAAAAGCTATTAAGTATTTAGAAAAAAACAATGAAATACCTTCTGCAGAAGATGATAAAAGTATCAACAACTTACTTAATCAATTAAATATCATCAATAAGCCCATTGCACAACAATTGCGTCATCTATATGATAATCTATATAGCAAACCAGAAAATAACTTTAATATTGGGAAAGTTAAATTCACTATTAATCAATTAAATGCAAAAAAAGAACTAAAAGACAAAATAAATAATATTAGCAAAGAATTATTGCCTATACAAAAAGTAAATACTCCAGTCATGCCAAAGATAAAAGTTACTACAGATGATGAAGCAAATACTTCATCAAAAGCAGACATACAAGACACGGCTACTAATAAACTCATTACAGATGAGACAGATAAACTAAATAGACAAATAAAATATTTAAAAAAACTGATTAAAAATTCCTCGTCTACTCATTTACCATGTGTACTTACAAATGAAGGTTCTACTATTTATTTATTTACACTATTCTTAAGAGAAAAAAATATTTATATTAAGCGCGGATGGAAAGATAATGAGTCATTTATTGCAAAAGATATACCAAATTTATCTAAATTATTAAATAAAAAGATGAGCCTTGCTAAATTTATGAGACTAACAAGGCCTATATTTAATAAATCTGTCAAAAACGATTGTAGATATTTTGTCTATTTTAAAGATAGAACTAATACAAAAAGAGAGTACAAGAGAAAAACGCTAACGATACAGCATCATTTTTATAAATATATTCGACACACTTGGTAATATTTTAAGAATATCTTAAACTCTCGTATTCTGTTGGAATAAGGTAATTTTCTACTTTTATTGATTCATCATAAAAACCATGCTTATAACCTAAACTGTATAATATGTCTAAAGCTTCAAGCTGTAAAAAACTTAATTCAATAGAGTCATCATTAGCATAAAACCCCAAGTAAGTTTGAAGTGTGTCATAATCGACTCGTATTAAATCTCTTTCCACCAACATTGAAGATAATAATAACTTACTACTATTTGCTACTTTGACTGCATTTGTTAAAGTATTTTCATAATTGATAGCTTTATTCAATGGAATACTTCTTCTTAAACACATGCCTCCTAAAGGAAGAGGTAAAGTGCTTCCAGCTAGATCTTGCCAAATATCCCAAAGCTCAGCTTCAACTTCAAGCTTTTGATCATAAGTTAAAATTGATTCATGTATTAAAACGCCAGCATCGACAACTCCGTTCAAAACAGCTTGTTCAATTTCTAAGAAATTTAAATATACAACCTTAGCTTCTGGGTATTTAATTCTAAATAAAAGTGCATTTGTAGTATATTTTCCAGATAAAGCAATTTTAAAATTACGCTTTAGCTTTTTATTTTTTAATTTAACCAACTTAGGACCATATCCATCTCCAAAACTAACAGCTGTTTTTAAAAGTGTAAAATCTTTTTTCACAAAAGGATATAGTGCAAAACTTATTGCACAAATATCATATTGACCTTTTAATGTAGCTTGATTTAAGGTTTCTATGTCAAGTGCTATATTATCAAAAGTTGTATCACATAAATTAACCCAGCCAAATTTTATCGCATAATACATAAATATATCATCTGCATCTGGCGAGTGTGCTACTAAAATTTTATTCAAATCATTATCCTTAAAAAGATTATATCATTAACAAACTTTAGCTATAATAGCTAAATATTTTAAAAAGGTTTATAATTTGAATTTTATAAGATTGTACGTCATACTTATATTAATGTTTGATACTTTATCTTGCAAAAATCTAACACAAAGTCACAACAATTTGTTTATAACAGATTACGAATATGGGAAAATGTTGTATGAAAATCCAAGAGGAATTGGATGTATTAAGTGTCATGGTAAATATGGTAAAAAAATGTTTATCTCTTCTTATAGCCATAAAACACAATATAAAGAGATATATGCACCATCGATAAGCAACTCAAGCCTTAATGTCTTTAGAATAAAATTAAAAACAAAAATAAACAAAAAAAGCATCATGCCAACATATTTTCTTACTGATGAAGAGATTAAGATAATTCATAATTATATAACTAATAATAATTAATATTAAGTGTATATTAAGCGTATATTCTTTATGCTTATATAACAATTTAACTTGATCAACCAAACAAGATGCCGTAAGTATGAGGAAATATGACAATTACAGAATGTGCAATAAATAAAACCTACATAATTAAAAAATTACACACAACAGGAGCATTAAGGCAAAGGCTTATCTCTTTTGGGATACTAAAAGGTGTTGAAATAAAATATTTAGCACATACTAATTTAAAAAGTACCTACGAAATACAAGTTGGAAAAATGAACATTGCTTTAAGAAAAGAAGAAGCTCAAAAAATAGAAGTTGCATGATATGAAGAATATTCAAATAGCCATTGTTGGACAACCAAATGTAGGAAAAAGTATGCTTGCTAATTCAATGGGCAAAACGACTTTACATGTTGGTAATTTTGCAGGTGTTACGGTTGAAAAAAAAGAGATAGAATTCAAATACAAAGACTACACAATTAGTATGGTTGATTTACCTGGTACTTATATGTTAACAGATTATTCGACGGAAGAAAGAATTACAAGTGAATTTTTAAAAGATGAAAAATATGATATTATTTTAAATGTTGTAGACTCTACAAATTTAGAAAGAAATCTACAACTAACTAGTGAGCTTTTAATTTTAGACAAAAAGATGATTATTGTTTTGAATATGAGCGATGAAGCCGAAAAAGAAAACATAAAGATAAATTCAAACTATATGAGCGAACTTTTGGGAGTGGATGTAATAAGAGTGTCAGCAATTACAAAAAATGGGATAGATCATCTATTGTCAACCATTATAAAAACATATTCTCAAAATAGACAAAAACCTAAACTTATTTTTAGCGAAGTTATTGAAGAAGAGATAGCAAATATAACTTCTTTTTTAAAGATAAATAAATATAAGATAGATATTTCATATCGTAAAGTAGCTATAGATTTAATAGCTAAAAATAAATATATTTATCGTCAACTTCATGACGACCCAATATGGATAGCTTTACAACCCGTAGTTCTTGAGGCTATTAATCATATTAAAATACATCATGATGAAGATACCATGTGTGATATTATGGCAGATGAGTTTATGGCATTTAATCGTGGTATTATTGCCGAAACAACAATAACTAATAAAATAGATAATAAAAAAATTACCACAACAAAAAAAATAGACAACATTCTTATTCATCCATTATTGGGCATACCTATCTTTTTATTTTTAATGTGGGGATTATTTCAATTAACTTTTGAAATTGGCTCAATTCCTATGCATTATATAGATGCGTTATTTAACTCATTGAAGAATAATATTGGTGCTTCTATAGCTAATAATGATTTACGATCTTTAGTGGTCGATGGTCTCATCTCTGGTGTTGGAGCTGTTGTACTGTTTATACCTAATATTATGATCTTATTTATAGGTATTGCATTATTAGAAAGCACTGGATATATGAGCAGAATTGCATATTTACTAGATGGGTTTTTTCATAAGTTTGGTATGCATGGTCAATCTTTTATCCCGCTTGTTACTGGTTTTGGCTGTTCAGTTCCTGCATATATGAGTGCTAGAATACTTAAAAATAATACCGACAGATTGCTAACACTCTTTATAATTGGCTTTATGAGTTGTGGGGCTAGACTGCCTGTGTATGTATTGTTTGTAGGTGCATTTTTTTCTCCACAAAATTCAGGAAATATTTTATTTATTATTTATATAAGTGGTGTATTCTTAGGATTGGTCATGGCAAAGATTTTAAAAGTTACTGTTTTTAAGGGCAAAAGCGAACCTTTTGTAATGGAAATGCCTAAATACAGAATGCCATCTCTAGCCCTAGTATGGCATACAGTTAGCTCTAAAACTATGATGTATTTGAAAAAAGCAGGGACATTTATTGCAACTGCATCAATATTAGTATGGTTTACTAGTAATTATCCACAAAATTTGAGTATTTCAAATTCTTATGCAACAAAAATTGAAAATGCGATTGATGATAAAAAAATTCAATTAGAAAATGAACTAAATGAAAAACTTTTAGAACAAAGTTATTTAGGACAAGTTGGAAAACTTATAGAACCTATCTTTGAACCAATTGGGATGGATTGGAAAATGGCAGTTGCACTTCAAACTGGACTTGCTGCTAAAGAAGTTGTTGTTTCTACTCTGGGAGTTTTATACTCTTTGAGTGAAGATATGGATGAAAAAAACAACTCGTTAGCACAAAGATTGCATGACAATATTTCATTTGCTACTGCCGTAGCATTTATTATAATAATAATGGTTTATTTGCCTTGCCTAGCAGCAACAATTGTATTCGCTAGAGAGGCTGGAGGCTGGAAATATGCAGGATATTTATTTATACTTACATCAATTATAGCTTATACTTTGGCATTTATTGCATACAACTTATCGTTAATATTTTAGATATAATAATAACACTTAAACATACTAAATTAAGGTTTACAATGAATTTTGCTTCATCGCTATGTTTTGTTTTATTGTTAAATAGTAGTTTGTTTTCTAGTAATATATTATCAGATATTCAACGTGATAAATTAGAATTATCCAAACAACAAATAGAAACAAATACAGATAAGTTAAAGTCAGATATAATATTACCAATTAATTACACATATAGTTACAATAATTCTGATCAAATATTCAACAACACTGAGCTTGGAACAATAAAGAAATCTACCATTACTATAAATCAACCTATTTTTAAAAGTGGTGGGATATATAGTTCTATTAAATATGTAAACAACCTAAAAAAGACAAATCAAATATCTTCTAAAATACAAAAACAAGCGTTAATTAAAAATGCCATTTCTATTGCTTACAATATTAAGAAATTAAACTTGCAAATTAAAAAACAAAATTTTTCTTTAAAAAATGCTATCTTAGATTTAAACAATAAAAAAGAGAGTGTTTTTCAAGGAGTATTAGATATATCTTTTTTAAATAATGCAATTATTGTAAAAAATAATATTCAATCTGGTCTACTAGATTTAGAATTTCAAAAAGAGAGTTTAATTAATTCATTTAGTTTATTGTCTAGTCAAAATATTGAAAATATCAGATTACCTAGATTTACTCACGTAACTTTAAATAAATTTCAAAATAATAATCTATTAATACAGAAAAATACGCTTGATATAAACTCAAAAAAATACTTAAAAGCAATTGCGACATCTAAATATCTACCATCTGTTAATCTAAACTATTCTAAAACATTTGATCATATAAATGATATTAATTATAATTCTTATGGATTTAAAATAATTGTACCATTTGATTATGGATATTTTAATGGTATCAATTTAGCAAAATTGGATTACATAAAAGCTCAAAATAAATTAAAAATTCTAAAAAAAAACGAATTTGTTTTTTTCAAAACACATAATCTAAAAATAAAAACAATAGATGCAAAGATAGAACTTACAAATGAAAATATAAAAGTATATAAAGAGCTGTTAAAACAAACGAAAGAATTGAAAAATATTGGGCTAAAAACAATAGATGATGTTCAAATATTAGAAAACTCAACAAATAGTGAAATGTTAAATTTGCAAATTTATGATATAGATCAACAAATAGAATTGCTTGAGATCTATGTCAAAATTTCCAACAATAAAATGTAGTCTTATTTAATAAACTTTAGATATAATCCGAACATAATTTTATTATAGGAGATTTTATTTTATGAAATTTACAGCAAACTATACAGATGAAGCAAATGCTACAGTAGTAGCAACGATTGATTCTCAAACATTAGCAAATAGCTTAAATGATATTGCAAAACAAGCATCAAAGACTATGGAAGTTCAAGGTTTTAGAAAAGGAAAAGTACCAGTATCTATTATCAAAGAAAGATATAAAGATAAAATGGAACAAGATACTCAAAACAATGTACTACAGAAACTTTACAGTCAGGCACAAGCTAAACTTAAAATAAATAGTACAGATCTAATTGGTGAACCAGTAGTGTCTAAATTTGATAAACAAGAAAATAACGATATAAAAGTTGAACTAAAAATTAATTTAAGACCAAAAGTAGATCTAGGTGATTATAAAAAACTACTCCCGGAAGTAAAGAGTATAAATGTTACAGCTAAAGAGATAGACGATCAAATAAAAACAATAGCAGTACAAGATATTCCATTAGAAAAAATAAAAAGAAAACGAGCAGTAAAAAGTGGTGATTTTGTTATTATTGATTTTGAAGGATTTAAAGATGGTGTTGCTTTTGATGGTGGAAAAGGCAGTAATCATACATTAGAAATAGGTTCTAATTCATTCATTCCTGGATTCGAAGAACAGATTATTGGTATGAAATATGATGAAATTAAGGATATAAAAGTTACCTTTCCAAAAGAGTATAAATCTAAAGATTTAGCAGGCATAGAAGCTGTATTTAAAATAACACTGCATGAGATTCAAGAAAAATCAAATCCTACCATTGATGATGAATTTGCAAAAAAAGTTTTACCCCAAGAAAAAAATGCAACGGTTGAACTTTTAAAATCAAAAATCAAGGATCAAATAAAACATGAAAAAACTGCTAAATATTACAATAATAAATTAAAACCTCAATATTTAGATAACTTAGTAAAATCTCTTACTTTTGCAATACCGCAAAGTATTTTAGAACAGGAAATTAATCAGATACTAAATAGTCAAATCAGGACTATGGATAAAGATAAAATTGAAAAACTAAAAGAGAATACAAAACAAATTGACAAAATGAAAGAAGATGCTATTCCTGATGCAACAAGTAGTGTTAAAGCAACTTTTATTATAGATGCTCTAGCTAAAGCTGAGTCAATAGAAGTTACAGATCAAGAAGTAAGTCAGACAGTTTATTACGAAGCTATGATGCAAGGACAAGATGGTGTTGGAGCACTCAAAAAATATGAAGAGATGGGATATCTACCAGCAATCAAAATGTCGATCTTAGAACAAAAAGTTATCACTAAATTACTAAATGATAAAAGTCAAGGTAAAAAATAGATGTCTTATGTACCTATAGTAGTTGAGCAAAATGGTAGAGGTGAACGAAGCTATGATATTTATTCACGACTACTTAAAGATAGAATTATAATGTTGAGTGGAGAGGTAAATGATGTAGTTGCTTCTTCTATTGTTGCCCAACTTTTATTTTTAGAAGCAGATGACCCTCAAAAAGATATATATTTTTATATAAACTCTCCAGGTGGAGTTATAACTAGTGGTATGTCAATTTATGACACCATGAATTATATTAAGCCTGATATTTGTACTATTTGTATTGGCCAGGCTGCTTCTATGGGTGCTTTTCTTTTAAGTAGTGGAGCAAAGGGGAAACGATTTTCTTTGCCTCACAGTAGAATTATGATACATCAGCCTCTAGGTGGAGCACAAGGTCAAGCAACAGATATTCAAATTCAAGCGGCCGAAATTCAAAGAATGAAAGATCTATTAAATAACTTATTGGCAAAACAAACAAATCAAAAGCTTACAACTATACAAAATGATACGGAAAGAGATAATTTTATGAGTGCTAATGAAGCTTTAAAGTATGGTCTTATTGATAAAGTAATTGAAAATCATAAATAAATGTAAATATATAAATTATTTATTATGATAAGAGAAATTATAGTTTATCCAAATCCAATACTTAGAAAAAAATCAAGCGATGTAATTAACTTTGATATAGAACTTCATACCTTATTGGATGACATGAATCAAACAATGCTTCATTCTCATGGAGTTGGGCTTGCGGCTGTTCAAGTTGGTATTTTAAAGAATGTACTTATAATCAATCTTCCTACTGAAGATCCAAATGATAAAGAACAAGGTATTCAACTTGATGAAAACCTAATAGAAGCTATTAATCCAAAAATTATTTATCAAGATGGTGAGCAAGTATGCAACGAAGGCTGTTTAAGTATTCCTGGGTTTCATGAAGATATAAAAAGAGCTATGACAATAAAAGTAGAATACTTTAATAGGTATGGACAAAAACAACATATAGAATCAAAAGGTTTTATGGCTATTGCTTGGCAGCATGAAGTAGAGCATTTAAATGGTCATGTTTTTATTGAGAATTTACCTTATTTGAAAAGAAAAAGATTTGAAAAAGAGTGGAAAAAAAAATTGAAGTCCAAAAAATAATCAATCATCAAATGCATAAAAGTCAAGATCTTCATATGATTTTGTTTCAATAAATTTAAGTATTTTTAAAAACTTTTCACTATTCCTAAATCCTCTTGCTGTATATAGCAAATCATCTTCTGGGCTTACAAATATCACTGTAGGATATAAGTTAATATCGAATTTCTTTAAGAATGATTTATTACTAACGATAGTATTTTTATATTTAACTTTTTTAACATGATCTACATTTAAATAAACAAAAATAAAACTTTTTTTAATCTTTGTTGTGATTTTATGGTTCTTTAAAGTTATATTCTTCATTTTTAAACAGTATAGACAATAATCCATATGAAAAAAAATTAATAGAGGTTTATTGGTTGTATTTTTGGTTAATAGTTTATCTATATCAAGAGTATTTGCAACCACATCAAAACACATAATTAATATAAGAATACATGTGATTTTAAATAGTTTCACACTAAATCATTTTTTTTCATAAAATTCTAATTCACTAAAAGCCTCAAATACATTTCTCCCATTTAATTCTTTGTATAATTTTCTTTCTTTAAAGTCTTCTAATTTAACAACACTAGTTACTTCATCAACACTTATGTCATCTTCGATGGCTTTTAAAACTTGTTTTTTTAAAAGCTTAAAATATTTCTTAGTTTCCACCATTGCTGTTTTGCCAGTATCAAAACCATGTCCTGGAACTAAAACATTCCAATCTTTTTTATCAATCATATCTAATGCTTTAATTTGACCGATCACTGAACCATCTCTATTGGATGTAATTCTACCATTCATTACTAAATCGCCTGAAAATAAAACTTTCTCATTTTTAAAATATACAAATAAGTCTTCAGAGGAGTGGGCTTTTGTCCCAACAGGTATTATCAAAATATTTACTTTTCCTTTATTGATAGTTTTAATACTAGACACTTCTTCATCAACGTTAACTATTTTAGTATCCCCAATAGCATCCTTTGTTAAAAGTTGCAACATTCTAGTTTTATCTCCCACTTTATAGTTTTTATTAATAGAAGATGGTCCGATAAGTTTTGCGTTAAAGGTTTTTTTATAAAATCCTGAACCCAACCAATGATCATCATGATCATGAGTATTAATCACAATAGAAACAGGTAGTTTTTCAATTTTACTCATTGCTTGATATGCTTGATGTGCAAATATATATGTAGGACCTGCATCAACTAAAATATAACTGTTTTTAGTTCTTATATAGCAACTATTTGACATATTTCCCCCATTAGATTTGTTAGGAACATCTAGAGAGCCAAAAAAACACCAAACATTTTTAGTTAATTTTTTTGGTTTTAAATCATAGTTAAATCCAAAACTTACTGTAATAACTATAGACATATAAATAATTATTCTTATCACTTTATACTCCTATTTTTAATATGGCGTTACACCAATCCAACCTGAAGCTTGTCTCTCAATAACTTCAGCAATTCCAGTTTGTACATAACTAATATCTGATATAAATTCTTTATCTTTCCATTTCATAGTTTCCATAGTATTCCTACACGCTATAAATTCAACTTCATACTCAATTAATGATGAGATACGCTTAAGAACCTTTTGGTCATAATCTTTTCTTAGAACACGAACTCCTTGAGCATAAGTAACAACAGCAATTTGAATTCCACCATCTGGATATACTTTTAAAACATTATATATCGAATTTAACATATGATTTACATTATCGACATCTGCTGAATGCAATCTGATAACCCATTTTCTGGGATTATCGAAAGTTGGTTTTGGATCAGAAAACTTCATTTGTGCATTACTTGTAGCAAAAATTAAACATATTAGTAATATTTTTTTCATCTCTGCCCCTCTAATGTATATGCAATAACATTCTTTTTCATTTAATCTATTTGATTGTGAGAGAAGACAATCTTTTGGTTTTTATACAGCCCTGTCCCTACAGGTATGGTTCTACCAATTACTACATTTTCTTTTAAATCTGTTAACATATCTTTTTTAGCACTAATGGTGGCTTCTGTTAAGACTTTTGTGGTTTCTTGAAAAGAAGCTGCTGATATTATAGAATCAGAAGTAACTGCGGCTCTCGTAATACCTAATAATACAGTTTCAGCTAATGCTGGCTCACCGCCCATTTTAATAATTCTTTTATTTTCTAATTTAAATATTTTTTTAGATACCATGTCTCCAGCCAAAAATTTTGTATCTCCAGATTCTACAATATTAACTTGTCTTAACATCTGAGATAAAATTACTTCAATATGTTTATCTGCAATATTAACACCTTGAGATCTATATACTTCTTGCACTTCTGATACAATAAACTCATTCAAAGCTTTATCTCCTAAAATTTTAAGAATATCATGTGATGCAATTTGCCCATCTGTTAATTTCTCACCAGCATGAACAAACTCACCGTCTCTTACTAAAATTTCCCTATCTTTTTGTATTAAACACTCTTCTTTATGCCCATTATTATCTGTTAAAATTAATCTTTCTTTATTTCTTAATTGTTTACCAAAACTAATGACTCCATCAAATCCTGCTAAAACAGCAATATTTTTAGGTCTTCTTGCTTCAAATAATTCTGAAACTCTAGGAAGACCTCCTGTAATATCTGAAGATTTAGCAATTGCCTTTGGTGTTTTACCAATAATGTCAGCAACACAAATTTTATCATTATCGCGTACAGCTAAAGCGGTTTTAGCTTCAAGTGCATATCGTTTAGTCTTATCGCCTACACCTTTAACAATAATTGCTGGCTGATAGGTTGCTGGAATATATTCATTTACAACTAATTTTGATGATCCAGTTAGTTCATCAAATGCCTCGGCAACTGTAATGCCTGGAATAATATCTTCAAACTTAACAACTCCATCTTGTTCAGAAATTATAGGATTTGAGTAAGGGTCCCATTGAGAAATTACAACATGTGATCCGCTAGATGGTTTAGCAATAAGAGTATCTTTTACTATATTTACATCATCATCAATTGTAATCATAGAATCTCTAGATATATAATATCTATCAGCTTCCCTATCTTCTGCATCTATAATTAGTGCGAATAAACCTTTTTGTGTAATTTTTTCTCCAGATTTAATATCTTTACATCTTTCTAAAAAATCACCAACTAATTGAAAATACTTAATAGTTCCATTTGCTTTTGCTTTGATCTCTTTTGTAACTGGTGCACCATCTTCAACCATAAGTTCAGATGCATAAGGTATTCTTGATGGTATATTCCATCCATCTTTGATAACTTCAACAATAGATTCATTACTTTCAACAAAATCACCTGTTTTATATGGTAAATATAATTTTCCTTCTATTTTACCGCTAACACCCGCTAATTCATTAGGACGAGCTATATTGCCTTTAATAAGCGTATATGTTTTAGATTCAGTGTCATTTTTAATACTAATTAAAATATCTTCATATGATGTCTCAACAGTTATTTGTCCACTAAAAGGTGTATTTATTTTTGGTTCTACCAAGAGTATAGCAGCATTTCTTCTATTTGCGACTATTTTTTTGTTTTCTTTTGATATATATGTTTTAATATTGTAATATCTTAAAAACCCCTCATTCATCGCTTTTAATTCTTTTTCAACTTGTGTCGCACTAGCGGTTCCGCCGACATGGAAAGTTCTTAAAGTTAATTGAGTTCCTGGCTCTCCAATTGATTGTGCTGCTAAAACACCAACAGCTTCACCAGGATTTGCACTTCTTTGTTCACCAAGATTTAGACCATAACATTTAGCACAAAGACCATTGTCAACTTTACAAGTAAGAGGTGTTCTAATTGCTACTGTTTTAATCCCAACTTCAACTATAATTTTTGCATCTTCTTCTGTTATTAAAGTGCTTTCTGGGAATAAAATTTCATTAGAGATTGGATCTACGATATTTGTTGCGATCACACGACCGGTAATTCTTTCTTCAAGACTCTCAATTAATTCGTTTCCTTTAATAATATCTGATATTTCAATACCTTCATGTGTTCCACAATCTTCAATAGAGATTCTTACATTTTGAGATACATCAATTAATTTTCTTGTTAAATATCCAGCATTAGCAGTTTTAAGTGCTGTATCTGCAAGTCCTTTTCTAGCACCATGTGTAGATATAAAATATTCAAGAACATTCAATCCTTCTCTAAAGTTAGAAAGAATAGGTGTTTCGATAATAGAGCCATCAGGTTTAGCCATAAGGCCTCTCATACCAGCAAGCTGTCTAATTTGTGCGGAACTACCACGAGCACCTGAGTCAGCCATCATATAAATAGAATTAAAGCCATCTTTATCAGCTTGAACTATATCCATCATTTCAGTTCCTAACTTATTGTTTAAAACTGTCCAAATATCAATAATTTTATTATATCTTTCTTGTTCTGTTAAAAGTCCCTGATTAAATTGTTTTTGCACATCAATCACATCTTTTTTTCCCTTGCGAACAAGTTCTTCTTTAGAATCAGGAATTCTAATGTCATCAATAGAAATAGAGATCCCCGCATAAGTTGCATACTTAAAACCTAGGTTTTTTAAATCATCTAAAAATCTTGGGGTTACTAAATAACCTCCGTGCTTATAAATATAATCGACTAATACTCCGATATCTTTCTTTTTTAATATCTTATTCCAAAGCTCAACTGGTACAAAATCTGGTAAAATATCATAAATAATCATCTTACCAACTGTCGTATCAATAATTTTATTATCGATTATTGTTCTTATTTTTGCATGTATATCAATTTTGTTAAACTCTAATGCTATATTGATTTCGTCAAGATTTGCAAATAATTTATTTTCACCTAAAACACCATTTTTCTCTAATGATAAATAATAAATTCCTAAAATCATATCTTGCGAAGGTACTGCAATAGCACGACCTGATGCTGGCAATAAAATATTCATAGAACTCATCATAAGAACTTTTGCTTCTGCGATAGCTTCTTGAGATAAAGGAACATGAACTGCCATTTGATCACCATCAAAATCAGCATTAAATGCAGAACAAACCAAAGGATGCAATTGTATTGCTTTTCCATCAATTAAAATAGGGTTAAAAGCTTGGATAGAAAGCTTATGTAAAGTTGGGGCTCTATTTAATAATATGGGATAATTTTCTACAACTTCTACCAAACATTCCCAAACTTCATTTGTAGCAGCTTCTATCAATCTTTTTGCTGATTTAAGAGTAGTTGCATAACCTTTCTCTTCTAGTTTTGCCATTAAATGTGGTTTGAATAATTCTAGTGCCATTTGCTTTGGGATTCCACACTGATCCATTCTGAGATTAGGACCAACAACAATAACAGATCTTCCTGAAAAATCTACACGTTTTCCTAAAAGATTTTGTCTAAATCGACCCTGCTTACCCTTAATAATTTCAGATAATGATTTTAATGGTCTTTTGTTCGCCCCTTTTACCGCATTAGCTGTTTTAGCATTGTCAAATAAAGCATCTACTGCTTCTTGAAGCATTCTTTTTTCATTTCTTTGAATAATCTCAGGAGCATCGAGTTCTATTAATCTTTTGAGTCTATTGTTTCTATTGATTACTCTTCTATATAAGTCATTAACATCAGAAACTGCGAATTTTCCACCATCCAAAGCAACTAATGGTCTAATATCTGGAGGAAGAATAGGTAAAGATGTTAGCATCATCCATTCTGGGCGATTATCTGAATTTAAAAAATTCTCAACAACTTTAAGTCTTTTTGATAATGTTTTTTTCTTTGCCTCAGATTTAGTAGCACTCATACTTTCTTTTAACGCATGCAACAAATCAACAAGATCTATGGTTTTAAGTAAATCCTGTATAACACTACCACCCATATATGCTTCAAAACCAGTATATTCCAGCTCTCCTTCTATAATTCTATATTGTTCTTCATTTAAAACATCATATTTCTGAACAGCTTTTGTTTTGTCAGTATCATAAAATGCATCACCTGGATTACTAACAATATATGCTTCATAATACAATACTCTTTCTAAGTCTTTAAGTTTAATACCTAAAAGCGTTCCGATTCTTGAAGGAAGAGAAGTCGCCATCCAAATATGAGCGACAGGAGTTACAAGATCAATATGCCCCATTCTGTGTCGTCTGACCTTACTAGAAGTTACTTCAACACCACATTTTTCACAAACAATACCTTTGTATCTCATTTTTTTATATTTACCACAAATACATTCATAATCTTTTATCGGTCCAAAAATTTTGGCACAAAATAGACCATCTCTTTCTGGCTTTAATGTTCTATAATTAATAGTTTCAGGCTTTTTAACTTCACCACTTGACCAAGATAAAATTTTTTCAGGACTTGCAAGCTTTAACTGAAATGCAGAAAAATCTTTTGGTTTTTCTAATTCCTGAACATCAATTGGCTTTAATATTTTTTCTATTTTACTCATCTACATCCACCTCTTCATAAATTTCTACATCAAGTGCTAACGCCTGAAGTTCTTTTGTCAATACAAAAAATGTTTCAGGAACTCCTGAGTTTGGTACATTTTCTCCGCTTGCTATCGCCTTATATGCCACTGTTCTACCATCTACATCATCTGATTTAGTCGTTAATGTTTCTTTTAAAATAGCTGTTGCTCCGTAAGCTTCTAAAGCCCAAACCTCCATTTCACCAAATCTTTGACCTCCAAATAAAGCTTTCCCCCCAACAGGCTGTTGTGTTACAAGAGAATATGGTCCTGTTGATCTTGCATGCACTTTTTCATCGACCAAATGATGTAATTTAAGCATATACATATATCCAACGTTAACTCTCTCTTTCATCTGTTCACCCGTCATACCGTTATATAATTCAGTTTTTCCATCTATATCTATTTTTGCTAATTCAAATAATTTTTGAAACTCTTCTGATTTTGCACCATCAAAAATAGATGTTGCAAACCTTACTCCTTTTGACCAGTCTCTTGCATATTGTATTAATTTTTCATCATCTAATGACTTTAAAAACTTTTTTCCATCCATTAACTTAGCAACATTAGAAATTTCTTCCATCTTTTTTCTTAAATCACTGATAAAAGTTTTTTGTTTATTTTCAAACATATCTTGAATTTGACTTCCAATTTTTTTACCAATCAAGCCTAAGTGTACTTCTAATATTTGTCCAATATTCATACGGGAAGGAACTCCAAGTGGATTTAAAATTACATCTACAACAGAACCATCTTTTAGATATGGCATATCGACCTCGGGGACAATATTAGAAACAATACCTTTATTTCCATGACGGCCAGCCATTTTATCTCCAACTTTAATTTTCCTTTTTATTGCAACATAGACTTTTACTTGTTGAATAACACCACCTGGTAATATATCATCATGCTCTAAAGTGGTAAGCTTATTTCCGTGCTCTTCCCTTAAAACCATCTTTTCTTTTATGAAATGGTTTTTTATTTCATTATATTCTTTTTGTATATCTTGTGAATAAGAAGAAATAACTTTTTTCATAGCAAATCTATTTACATTTAATAATTCTTCAACTGTTAATATATCACCTTTCTTATATTCTTTATCTCCTAGTTCAGCATCTTTAACTAGAGAATTTGTAGATAAAAGATTATTAATTCTAAGAATTTCTTCACGATCAAACATAACTAGTTTATCATGATGTTCAGCATCAAGTTCAGATTTTTCTATGGCAAGAGCTTCTAAAGCTCTGTCATCTTTTTCATAACCTTTTTTGATAAATACTTTAACATCTACAACTGTACCTTCCATAGAAGCTGGACAATACAATGATTTATTGATAACATGACCTGCTTTTTCTCCAAATATTGCTCTTAGCAATCTCTCTTCAGGTGTTGGCTTAATCTCACCTTTTGGCGTAACTTTCCCAACCATGATCATTCCAGGCTTAATATAAGTACCAATTCTTACAATACCGCTATCATCGAGATGTGAGATTGCTTCAAATTTAACGCCTGGTAGATCTTTTGTTATCTCTTCGTTTCCATGTTTTAATTCTCTAGCCTCTACATCTTTTTCATAAATATGCACTGATGTAAAAGAATCTTCTTTAATTAATCTTTGTGAAAGAATAATTGCATCTTCATAATTATAACCATTCCATGGCATAAATGCGACACATGCATTAACCCCAATTGCTAGTTCACCATTATCCATAGATGGACCATCAGCTATTACTTGATTGGCATCTATTCTCTGTCCTTCTCTTACAGAGTTTTTTTGTATAAAAGCTGTATTATTATTCGTTCTAGTATTCTTAGATAATAAATAATGATCAATAAACGGACCATTTTTATCTTCCCCTCGAATATATATGTTTCTACTGTCAGTTTTTTCTACTATGCCTGCTCTTTTAGCTTTAATAGCTGACCAAGAGTCTCTGGCAACTATTTTTTCTAACCCAGTTCCTACAATCGGTGCATTCGGTTTTAAAAGAGGAACAGCTTGTCTCATCATATTTGACCCCATTAAGGCTCTATTGGCATCATCATGCTCTAAGAATGGGATCAAAGAAGCCGCAACACCCATAACCATTTGAGATGATATATCAATTAATTCAACTTTACTAGATTCAACCAGCATAATTTCACCGTCAATTCTTGCTTCTACAAGATTTTCAATAATTTTACCATCACTATTAAGTTTTGTAGAGCCAGGGGCAATTATCCGTTCTTCTTCTTGAGAAGCAGTATAGTATTCTATCTCTTCGCTTACTACACCATTTACAACTTTTTTATATGGGGTTTCAATAAAACCTAGGTCATTTACTTTTGCATAAGTAGCGAGTGTATTAATAAGACCAATATTTTGACCTTCTGGGGTTTCAACTGGACAAATTCTACCATAATGAGTAGGATGGACATCTCTTACTTCAAATCCAGCTCTCTCTTTAACTATACCACCTTCTCCTAGTGCAGAAAGTCGTCTTTTATGTGTAACTTCTGACAATGGATTTGTCTGATCCATAAATTGAGAAAGTTGACCAGATTTAAAAAATTCTGATATTGTTGAAGTGATCATTTTAGAGTTAATCAAATCATGAGGCATTAAATCTTCCAGAGTTCCAATCAATGTTGTCATTTTATCACGTATTGCTTTTTGTGTTTTTGCCATACCTAAGTGTAATTCATTCGATAATAATTCACCAATTGATCTAATTCTTCTATTTCCCAAGTGATCCCTATCATCAATATGTCCATGCCCTGCTTTTACCTTAACAAGATATTGTACTGTTTTGATAATATCTTCATATGTTAAAATAGTAACATATTCTGGTACATTTACTCCGAGTTTGTGATTCATTTTCATACGACCAACTTTAGTCAAATCATATCTTTCTGGGTCAAAAAATAATTTTTTAATAAATTCTCTTGCCGCTTCTTTTGTTACAGGCTCACCTGGTCGCATAACTTTATAAATTCTAATAGCACATAAATCATTTTCATCTTCAATTTGTTCTGTTTGTTTTAGAAGTTTCAAGGATTCTGCATCAGCTCTAAATGCATTGATTATAGAATTGTCAACACCATGAGCTAAATCATTTGCTATATCAAATGAATCAAACCCTAGATCTAACAATTTTTTTAATTTTAAGTCATCAAGTAATGTTAAGGGATCAAATAATACTTCACCAGATTCTGGATTAGAGATAATACTTGAAGTATATCTTTCCATCAACAATTCAACTGGATACTCAACAAGTTTTAATCCGCCTTCTTCTAGTGCTTTTGCTTTACGCTCAGTTAATCTTTTACCTGCAGCGATTATTAGATTTCCCTTATTATCAATTAAGTCAAATTCTACTCGTCCAGTAAAACTTTTTGCGTCAAACTTTTGTAAAAATTTATTATCTTTAATTTTAATATTTACTATTGGATAAAATAATTTAATAATATCTTCTGTAGAATAATCTAATGCTCTTAGCATAATGGTAACAGGAACTTTTCTCCTTTTGTTAATCCTAACATACAAAATATCTTTTGCATCATACTCAAAATATAACCAACTTCCACGATCTGGAATAATTTGACCTGTATATATTAGTTTATTTGCAGCAGCAGCTGTCTCTTCTTCTTCTTTAAAAATAACACCAGGAGATCTATGAAGCTGATTTACAACAACTCGCTCAACTCCATTAATTACAAAAGATGTTCTATGTGTCATCAAGGGTAGTTCTCTAATGTATAAAGATTGTTCTTTTATATCTTTAACACCGATCTTTTCCCCTGTTTTTTCATCCAAATCCCAAAGAGTAAGTCTAATATTAATTCTCAGTGGTATAGAATATGTCATACTTCTTACCATGGATTCTTGAACAGTATATTTTGGTTTTCCAACTTCACTACCTAAATACTCAAGAGTGAATCTATTTTGTAAATCATGAATAGGGAATGAATTATTAAAAACTTTTTCAATTCCTGCTTCGCTTCTATCTTCACGCCCTATCATAAGAAAATTATCATAACTGTTTTGTTGCAACTGTAATAAATTAGGAATATCAATTTTTTGTGGATTCTTTGCAAAATCAATTCGTAATCTATTTCCTGATTTTAATGAATTTAACATACGCTACCTTTCGTTTATCTATTCTATATTAAAACTTACTTTATATAAGTTTCGAAAAACATTCTAATCTATACGTACTCAAATCACACATATAGATTAAAATGCTCAAGTCTATTGTCTCTATTTAAAAACGACAAATGCCCCACAAGCTGTGAAGAGCATTAATGTATCGTTTATCCTAAATTAATAAAATATAATTATTTAATTTCTACAGTTGCACCAGCTGCTTCTAATTCTGTTTTAGCACTTTCTGCATCCTCTTTTGAAACACCTTCCTTGACAACTGCTCCAGCTTCCTCTGCCATAGCTTTTGCTTCTTTAAGTCCGAGCCCTGTAAGAGCACGAACTGCTTTAATGACATTAATTTTCTTGTCTCCTGCACTTTTAATAATTACACTAAATTCAGTTTGCTCATCAGCCACATCAGCTCCACCAGCCACTGCTCCACCAGCCACTGCTACAGGTTGAGCAGATACACCAAATTTTTCTTCAAATTCTTTTACTAATTCTGATAATTCTAACACACTTAATTCTGAAATATAATTTAATACGTCTTCTTTTTTGATTGCCATTTTATATCCTTTGTATTTATAATAATTTTAATTAACAGCTTATGCCGCCTCTTCTTTTTTCTTTCGTAATGCATCAAGCCCAACTGTAAAGTTCGTAACAGGAGCCATCCAAGTAGCTGCAAGTTGACCTAATAATTCATCTCGTCCAGGTAATTTAGCAAATGTATTTATAGTAGAAATACTAGCTACTTTACTATCAATAATACCTGTTACAATACTAAATGTTTCTTTGTTAGACGAAGCAAACTTATCAGCTGATTTACAAGCTGATATTTGATCTTGCGCCCAAATAAAAATATTAGTTCCAGAAAGCTCTAAATCTGGAAGATTAGCATTTTTGAGTGAAATATTAATCAATGAATTTTTAACTACTTGAACTTTAGCGCCAATTTCTCTAGCAGAATCTCTTAAACTCTCAAGTGCTTTATGCGAACTTCCTTTATAATTAGCTACTATTATTGCGTCAGAAGTTTTAAACTCTTGTGTCAAATTTTCAATAATTTTACTTTTTTGTAATTTTGTCATTTTTTCTCCTTCCAAACATCAACTTCGATAGGTTTTATAAGATATACTTCTTACCTACTGTCTTTAGTTTTAAGATAAATTTTTATAATTATTTAATATCAATCATCTCTTGAGTATTAACTTTTATAGACGGGCTCATGGTTAATGAAAATGCTACAGTTGTTATAAATCTACCCTTTGCACTTGCTGGTTTTTGCTTATTAATAGATATCATTAATGTTGTAATATTCTGAAGTATTTGTTCTTGAGTAAATGAAACTTTTCCAATGCCTGCATGAATATTACCTTTTTTATCAACTTTATATGTAACCTTTCCACCCTTGGCTTCTGTTACCGCTTTTACAACATCCATAGTTACCGTACCTGTTTTAGGATTTGGCATTAAACCTTTTGGCCCTAAAATACGACCTATCTTACCAACCAGTCCCATTGTATCAGGGGTTGCAACAAGAACATCAAAATCAATATTCCCAGCTTGAATTGATTCAACCAAATCATCATTTCCAACGATATCGGCTCCTGCTGTTTTAGCATCATCCATTTTGGTACCTTTTGCCATCACAGCAACTCTAACAGTTTTACCAGTACCAGAAGGAAGAACAACGGCACCTCTAATCATTTGATCTGCATGCCGTGGATCTACATTTAAATTTAATGCGATATCAATACTTTCATCAAATTTTGCTGACTTTAAACTCTTTAATAAAGATACTGCATCATTTAATGTATATTCTTTAGTGTTATCTACTTTTTCTAATAAAGCTTTATATCTTTTTGAAACTTTGCCCATTTTTTTCTCCGCAATTTATATTTTTTGTGCTACCATATTTTTAAAAAGTCTAATGGTACAGACTTATATCTATTCATAAAATATTTATTCCACTTCAATCCCTATGCTTCTGCAAGACCCTTCAACTATCTTTGCTGCTTGTTTTACATCGTTAGTATTTAAGTCTGCAATCTTTTGGTTAACAATAGTCATAATTTGATCTCTTGTTAACTTCGCAATTTTATTTTTAAGCGGATTATCGCTGCCTTTTTTAAGTCCAGCAACTTTCATAATCAAATCAGCCATTGGCGGCTGTTTAAGTACAAACGTAAAACTTTTGTCTGTATAAATAGAAATTTCTACAGGAATTTTAAAACCCACTTTATCTTTAGTTTTTTCATTAAATGCTTTACAAAATTCCATAATATTAATACCTCTTTGTCCTAAAGCCGGACCAACAGGTGGTGATGGATTTGCAGCACCAGCGAGTATTTGTAACTTTAATACACCTTCTACTTTTTTTGCCATATTTCTTCCTTTTTAAATTTAATCTTTTCTACTCTAGATATTAAATAACACTAAGAATCCAGTATCTATTTAATATCTAGAGCAAAGTTATCTATACTACTCTTTCTACTTGAGTATAAGACATCTCTACAGGAGTATTTCTTCCGAAAATCACAACATTGAGTTTCAACATCCCTGATGTTAAATCAAAGTTTTCCACTACACCATTAAAATTAGAAAAAGATCCCTCTTTAATTCTAACCATTTCACCTTCTTCAAATGAAACTTTTGGTTTTGGTGCTTCCCGTTTTTCCATTTTTTCTAAAATCTGCTCAACATCTTTATTTGATAAAGGTGTTGGTTTTTTTGATTCTCCGATAAACCTACCTACTTTTGGCATAGCTTGAATTGCATGCCAAAGCGCAGTATCTAAATCTATTTTAGCAAATACATAAGCGGAATATAAAGGTTTTTCTATAATTATCTTTTCGCCTTTTTTAATCTCAATTAAATCTTCAGTTGGGACTAAAACCTGTTCAATTCTACCATCTACCAAATCAGTAGAAAGTTTTTCTAAAGCTTTTTTGATAGTTAATTCACTTCCAGAATGTGTTTGTATTGCATACCAGTTATGTGCCATTTATTCTCCTAATTTTTATATGATAGATGATAAGCTTGCTGACATTATCACGTCAATCAGTGCTAAAAATAAAGATATTATAGTAACTACAACAAAAACTGATATATAAGCACTACGTATTTGCTCTTTAATTGGAAAAATCACTTTATGTAATTCATCTTTTGCTTGTTTATAATAAAAAATTAATTTACCCATAAATATCGCCTTTTTAAATTAAAAACTAAAATTTATTAGTATTTTAATTTTTAATTTTTAATTTTTATAATGGCAGGCCAAGAGGGACTCGAACCCCCAACACCTGGATTTGGAATCCAGTGCTCTACCATTGGAGCTATTGGCCTACATATACATTGTTTATATGAGTTATACAATATAATTCATATACACTTAAGTTAAGATTTTAATTTTACTTCTTTGTGAAGAGTGTGTTTCCTCAATCTTGGACTATACTTTGTTACTTCAAACTTCTCAGTATGAGTTTTTGGATTTTTCATTGTTGTATAGTTAATGTCACCATTTTCCGTACATTTTAATCCAATTTTTATTCTATCACCCATAACTTAGTCCTCTATTTAATTATTTTAGAAACAACACCGGCACCAACAGTTCTACCACCTTCTCTAATAGCAAACTTAGTACCTTTTTCAAGAGCTACTGGAGCAACTAGCTCAACCGTTAATTCAACATTATCGCCTGGCATAACCATTTCAGTACCCTCTGGTAATGTAATTGATCCTGTAACATCTGTAGTTCTCACATAAAATTGTGGTCTATAGTTAGTAAAGAATGGAGTATGTCGCCCACCCTCTTCTTTAGATAAGATATAAACTTCACATGTAAATTGAGTATGTGGAGAAATTGAACCTGGAACTACAAGAACTTGTCCTCGTTCTACTTGTTCTTTAGCAATCCCTCTTAATAAAAGACCTGCATTATCTCCTGCTTCAGCATACTCCATCTCTTTTCTAAACATTTCGATTCCAGTAACTGTAGTTTCTTGAGTCTCTCTTAATCCAACAATCTCAATTTTATCGCCTAACTTAACAGTTCCTTGCGAAATAGCTCCAGTTACAACTGTCCCTCGACCAGCTATTGAAAACACATCCTCGACAGGCATTAAAAATGATTCTTCTGTAGCTCTTTTTGGTGTTGGAATATAAGAATCAACAGCATCCATTAGTTCTATAATTTTTGCGGTCCATTCATCTTCTTTACCCGCTTTTGCGGCTTCAAGAGCTTGAAAAGCAGATCCTGCGATAATTGGAGTGTCATCACCTGGAAAATCATAAGTATCAAGCAACTCTCTAATTTCCATTTCAACCAGCTCTAACATTTCGTCTTTATCTTCAGCATCTAATTGGTCTTCTTTATTCATGAATATAACAATATATGGAACACCTACTTGTTTAGACAATAAAATATGTTCTCTAGTTTGTGCCATAGGTCCATCTGTTGCTGCGATTACTAAAATAGCTCCATCCATTTGAGCAGCACCAGTAATCATATTTTTAACATAATCAGCGTGTCCTGGACAATCAACATGTGCATAATGTCTAGTATTTGTTTCATATTCTATATGAGAAGTTGCTATTGTAATTCCTCTTTCTCTTTCTTCTGGAGCATTATCGATGGCATCATAATCCATCATCTCACCACCCATCTTGTTTGTCAAAACAGCTGATATAGCAGCTGTTAATGTAGTTTTACCATGATCAACATGACCAATTGTTCCAACATTTACATGTGGTTTTGTTCGTTCAAATTTTTCTTTTGCCATTTTTTATCCTTTTTATTTTGACTTAAATTGCTAATGCAAAATATGCCAATATTTTTTTATTAATAATTTCCTTGGTTTCCCTCTGAGTAGATACTCCGCAAGAATATCTATTCAAAGGGCTACAACTATAGTTGTTTGCTCTTTTATGGAGCCTACGATAAGACTTGAACTTACGACCTCTTCCTTACCAAGGAAGTGCTCTACCCCTGAGCTACGTGGGCGCTTATACTTAATTAAATCTAGTCTAGCTAATAACAATATAAAAAATAGGAGTTTTACGATAGAGTAATATTATACAAAAAGCAATATTCTAACTTTAGTGCAATAAACTCAGCTCCCAGTTAACTGTAATAATAATGGAGCGGGTGACGCGACTCGAACGCGCGACAATCTGCTTGGAAGGCAGAGGCTCTAGCCAACTGAGCTACACCCGCACAAATGGTGGTGGGAGAAGGATTTGAACCTTCGAAGCCTAAGGCATCGGATTTACAATCCGAGGGATTTGACCACTCTCCAATCCCACCAATAACACTGGTAAAAGCGCTGATCTTTTTAAGATTAACACATATTTGATATATAACATTATGTTATTTAACAAATGGAGCTTCAGATAGGACTTGAACCTACGACCTGCTGATTACAAATCAGCTGCTCTACCAGCTGAGCTACTGAAGCATTAACAAAACCAACAACATGGTGGCGCGGGGCGGAATCGAACCGTCGACACAAGGATTTTCAGTCCTTTGCTCTACCGACTGAGCTACCGAGCCATAATATAATGTTAATTTTGACTAGAATTATATGTAAAATTAAATTAATGCTAGCTTAAAGACCTAACTACTGCTTTAAACATTTCTCCCCTGTGTTTGTATGAAGAAAATTGGTCTAAAGAAGCTGCAGATGGAGACAATAAAGCTACACAATTATCAATGTTAAATTCTTTATTATTATAAATTGATATTATTGCGTTTTCTAGTATATTTGATACATAACATTTAATATTGAATTCTACTGATAATTCATTTAACTTATTAGCATTTAAACCAATAGAAAAAAGTGTGATATCATATTTTACTAATTCATCGAATAATACATTAAGATTAGCACCTTTATCATCTCCCCCTAAAATAAGATATATTTTATGGTTTTTATAACTCTTAAGGGCCTGTATTGTTGCATCAATGTTTGTTGCTTTGCTATCATCTATCCATAATCTATTTTTATTGTCATAAAACTTCTCAAGCTTATGAGAGTCTTGTTTAAAAGTATTAATTTTTTTATAATCAACTTCATCAAATAAAATTCTTGTAACTGCCAGTGATAATAATGCATCCAGCATGAATGGTTCTTGTAAATTAATTAATTTACTATCTAAATTAAATACTTTTTCTAAGGTGGAAATATCATCGTAATAAATTTTATATCCATTTGTTGGGTACTCTTTGTATTTAGATGGAACAATAGCTATCTCGCCCTCTTTTAAAAATTTAAGTGGTTTTAGTTTAGATTTTTCATACTCTTCAAAACTGCCATGCCAAGATAGATGATCATCATTAATTGGTAACAAAACATAGATATTTGGCTTGGCTTTTTTAGTATAGTGTAGCATAAAGGATGAAGTTTCTAATATCCATATTTTTTCATACTTATTCATACTTGATAAAGGTGTCCCAATATTACCGCCACAAATACTACCATGATCTTTTAAAAGATGTTGCAACATCCTCGTAGTAGTTGTTTTTCCATTAGTACCACTAATCCAAATACTATAAGGCATAACTTCACAAAATAAATCATATTCACTAATTAAGTTCAATGTATTTTTTACCAGTTTATTGTGTGGAGGGATGCCAGGGCTTACAATTGTTAATTCTTCAGATTTTTTATCAAATTTATCAAAATCATCATTATCATACAAAATAGTATTAGGATATAATTTTTGGATCGCTAAAGCTGTTTTACCACGACCTAGAATTCTCATGTGTTATCTTAATTTCAAGCTCATAAGTGCGATAAGATTTGACATAAAAGCAATGATCCAGAATCTAACAATAATTTTATTTTCATGCCAACCTTTTTCTTCAAAATGGTGATGGATGGGTGCCATTAAAAAAACTCTTTTATTTCGTAATTTAAATGAACCAACTTGTAAAATAACAGATATAGTTTCTATAACAAATATTAAACCAATAATCACTAGTAAAACCTCACTTTTAGAGACGATTGCCAAATAGCCCATAAAAGCACCTATCGATAAACTTCCCGTATCTCCCATAAATACTTGTGCTGGATGAGAATTATACCAAAGAAACGCGATTAAAGCACCTATAAAACTAGCTCCTGCGATTGCCAATTCCCCTGCTAGTTTAATATTTGGCAACAATAAATAACTACTAATGATAGCATGCCCTGTAATATATACTATTAACGAGAGGGTTAAAAATGAGACAATAGATGGCACTACAGCCAATCCGTCAAGTCCATCGGTTAAATTAACTGCATTAGATGTTGCTATTAAAACAAAAATCCACAAAGCAAATGCAAAATAATGCATGTCAAGTACCGCATATTTATAAAATGGAACAAATAAGGTTGTTGTATGTGAAGCATAAATCAAGACTCCAACCACCATAATAGATGATATAAATTGGTATAGCAATTTCTTTTTTGCTTTTAATCCAGCATTATTTTTATTTTTTTTTATTTTTGACAAGTCATCTCTTATTCCAATTGATGCAAACAAACCAATAACTAACAAGGAACCTACTATATATGGATTATTAAGCTTAGCTGTTAAAAGAATGGCTACTAAAGTAGTAAAAACAAAAACTATTCCGCCCATAGTTGGTGTTCCAACTTTTTGTTGATGTAAATCTGGTGCCAATTCGTAGATAGGTTGTTTTTGATCTCTTTTTTTAGACCATTTAAGAAATTTTGGCATTAAATACATAGTTAAAAAGAATGCTATAAAAAACCCTATACTAGCACGAACCGAAATATATTGAAAAATATTAATATCTAAATGTCTATAAAACCAATAAAACACACTTGTACCTTTTTGAAATTGAATTAAGGCACAATTATATCTAAAACTTTATAATTCTAAATTAATAAATTCATTTTTAATATTTTAACATTTTTTTTGTTATAATTTATAATTATATTTTGGAGTAAAGTTTATATGTTAAATAAAACGGTTTTAATAATCACGGATGGAATTGGGCACAATGATACATGTAAACACAACGCCTTTTGTCAAGCAAAAAAACCAACATATGATTATCTATTCAAAAATGTACCAAATTCACTTATCAAAACTTATGGTTTGAGTGTAGGGCTTCCTAATAACCAAATGGGAAATAGTGAAGTTGGGCATATGACTATTGGTAGCGGTAGAATTTTATATCAAGATTTAGTAAAAATAAATATCTCTATTGAAAATAATACTTTACAAAATAATAAAATTCTACAAAATACTTTAAACAAATCACACAATATACATCTATTAGGTTTAATTAGTGATGGAGGAGTTCACTCTCATATCAACCATATTATTGCTCTTGCAAAAATTTGTGAACAACAAAATAAACAAGTATTTATTCACATAATCACAGATGGTAGAGATGTGGCGCCAGATAGTGCGAAACATTATGTGCAAAAAATTATTGATATTTGTGGTTCAAATATTCATATTGCTACAATTTCTGGACGGTATTATACTATGGATAGAGATGCTAGATGGAATAGAGTTCAAAAAGGATATGAACAAATTGTCTATGGCAAAACCAATTATAGCAAAGATATTTTAGAGTATATAGATAATCAATATTCAAAAAATATTTTTGATGAGTTTATAGAACCAATCTCTTTCAATAATTATAATGGATTAGATGAAAATGATGGTGTTATTTTTTGTAACTTTAGAAGCGATAGATTTAGGGAAATTTCAAATGCTATCTCAAATAAAGATTTTAAAGCATTTAAAACAAAAAAAATAAATTTGAATATTACAACTATGACACAATATGATAAAAATTTACCATTACCAATTATGTTTCCAAAAAATATTCCTAAAAATACTTTAGCTGATGTAATTTCACAAGCTAAACTTTCTCAAGTACATATAGCAGAAACAGAAAAATATGCACATGTTACATTTTTTTTAAATGGTGGAGTTGAAGATAAACTAAAAGGCGAAAAAAGAGTCTTAGTGCCAAGTCCAAATATCGACACATATGATATACAACCAGAGATGTCAGCATCAAAAGTAAGTATTGAAGTTCTAAAAGCAATGGATGACAATGAAGATTTTATAGTTGTAAACTTTGCAAATGGTGACATGGTAGGACATACTGGGAATCTTGCAGCAGCAATAACTGCAGTTGAATGTGTAGATACGCAATTAGGCTTGATTTTAAAAAAAGCAAAAGAACAGCATTACAATCTTATAATTACAAGTGATCATGGAAATTGCGAAAAAATGCAAGATGAAAATGGTAAAACTTTAACAAATCATACTATCGGAGATGTTTATTGTTTTGCAATTATACCAAACTTGACACAAATAAAAAATGGTGGATTAAATAATATAGCACCGACTGTTCTTAAAGCAATGAACCTAAATATTCCTAATGAGATGGATGAGGCTTTATTTTAAAATATGAAGTTTAATAAAATAAGAATTCTCAATAAAAATAAACTACTAGTTGATATCTCATTTGAGATAGATAAAACAACTGCTTTAATTGGTGAAAGCGGAAGTGGAAAATCGCTTACATTAAAAGCTATTTTACAAATACTTCCATCTTCATTACAACATGAATTTACATATGAAAGTAACTTTGCATTAAATAGCAATAGTATAAGTCTTATACCTCAAAACCCTTTCACATCTCTTAGTCCATTAACCAAAATCAATAAACAGTTTTTTTGTAATGATGATATAAAAAAGAATATGTTTCAACTTGTTGGATTAGATGAAAATATTTTAAATAAATTTCCAAATCAGCTAAGCGGAGGACAATTACAAAGAGTTGTAATAGCTATGGCATTAAGCACTAAACCAAAGCTGCTTTTACTGGATGAACCGACAACTTCACTTGATACAAAAAATAAAGAATTAATCTTGAATATCTTATTGTCTTTACAAAAAAGATTTAGTATTTTAATGTTATTTGTTACACATGATATATTTTCTATAAAACATATTTGTGAAAATATTATCATATTAAGAAAAGGTCAAATCATTGAACAAGGTAAAACTAAACATATAATGCAAAATCCACAACAAAATCACACAAAACAACTAATTAACTCTAGTTTTCACAATAGGATATTTCGAACATGATTAAAAAATTATTTATAGTATTTATACTCTTAAGTGTTGGATTATTAATATGGTTACTAACATTATACTCTCAAATTAGATTTGATCTTCAAAAAATAATTGATTATAAACCACAACTTACCTCTATTTTTCTTGATAAGTATGGCAATCATGTAGCTAATATTTTTGATAAGGAACATCGCTTACCTATTAAATTTAAAAATATCCCGCCAAGAGTAATTGAATCATTAGTTGCAATTGAAGATACTCAATTTTTTGAACACAATGGGATAAATATAGAAGCAATTAGTAGAGCACTTATAAAAGATATAAAAGCTAGAAAACTTATCGAAGGTGCTAGTACTATCACACAACAACTTGTAAAAACAATAGTATTAACAAGAGATAAAAAAATTATTAGAAAAATAAAAGAGATCTTGCTATCGCTAAAATTAGAATCCTTATTGACAAAAGAAGAGATTATTGAAAGATATTTGAATCATATATACTTTGGACATGGATATTATGGTGTCAAAACAGCTTCCTTGGGATATTTCCATAAACATTTAAATGAGCTCACATTAAAAGAGATAGCTTTATTGGTTGGATTACCAAGAGCTCCTAGTTTTTATGATCCAACAAAGAATTTTAATTTTTCACTTACTCGAGCAAATCAAGTATTATCTAGATTGCATACCCTTGGATGGATCAATGATACAGAATATAAAGAATCTTTAAATTATACTCCTGTAGTTTATGATGACACTTTAACGCAAAATAAGGCTCCTTATGCAATAGATATAGCCATCAAAGAATTACAGAAAAATATACCAGATATTAAAAGTGGCGGATATACGATAAGTCTTACTATAGATTTAGAAGCACAAAATATAGCAAGAGAAGCATTGCAATATGGATATGAAAAAATAAAAAATAGAGATTTAAATGGAACAACAAGCAAAACTCTGAATGGAGCAATACTAGTTTTGGAAAATAATACTGGTGAAATTTTAGCAATGATTGGCGGAATGGACTATAAAATATCATCATTTAATAGAGCTTACCAAAGTAAAAGACAACCAGGGAGTGCGACGAAACCATTTATTTACCAAGTAGCTTTAGATCTTGGATATTCAACTGCTAGTAATTTAATAGATATTAGTAGAACATATATGTATGAGGATGCTAATAAAACTGTACAAAAATGGAAACCTAAAAATTATGAAAAAGATTTTAAAGGTTTAATACCTTTAAGACAAGCATTGGTACATTCAAGAAATTTAGCAACCATTAATTTAGTAACAGAAATAGGTATCGATGTTTTATATAAAAAACTAAAGTATTACGGATTTAAAGATATCCCTTTTGATCTATCTGTTACTCTAGGAAGTTTTGGTATTTCACTCGTTGACCTAAGTAAACAATATACTATTTTTTCAAATAATGGGATACAGAATAAACCTTTTATTATTAAAAGTGTTACTAATATAAATAATAATACTATAACTTTTGAACCATCCCCTAAGTATATAATATCACCTTCTCAATCATATTTAATGACTTCTATTTTGTCTGATGTTGTTAAAAAAGGAACAGGAAGAAAAGCCAAAGTAAAAGGGCTTGAACTTGCTGGTAAAACAGGAACAACTAATAATAACATTGATACTTGGTTTTGTGGATATTCTCCATCATTACAAACTATTGTTTGGTATGGTAATGATGACAATACCCCAATGAATACGAGAGAAACAGGTGGACGTAGTGCTGCTCCTGCTTTTTCTTTCTTTTATAAAGAATGGCTAAAAATACACCCTGAAATACAACGTAAATTTATCAAACCTGATGGTGTATTCACAAGTATATTCAATGGCAAAAAAGAATATTTCACAAATATATCAAATATTCCAACAATCAAAGTTAACAATTCACGTTCAACAGAAGATGAGATACATTTCTAAAAAATATAAAAACTAAATCTCGTTATATAAACTATCCCTTTCAACGGGATCAAATCCACTATTTTTGATTAAACCTATCAACTCATCTTTGTTTAGACCATTAGCACTATTAGCACCCGCTGCGCTATTAATTGATTCTTTTTCGATAGTACCATCTAAATCATTTGCACCAAATTCTTGTGCAAGAAGTGCTAATTTTATTGTTGAAGTAACCCAGTATGCTTTTATATGTGGAATATTGTCAAGCATTAAACGACTTATTGCCATGGTTTTTAAAATTTCTTGAGCATGTAGGTCATTTTTGACATTAAGATAATTATTTTCCCTTTGATAAACCAGAGGGATAAAGGCATTAAAACCACCAGTCTCATCCTGTAATTTTCTCAACCTAACCATATGATCAATTCTATGCTCTCTCATTTCTATATGACCAAAAAGCATAGTAGCATTAGATTTTTTATTAGCTTGATGCCAAATGTTATGAATATCTAACCATCCTTGACTACTTACTTTTCCAGCACAAATTCTTTTTCGTATATATTCATCAAAAATTTCAGCCCCACCTCCTGGCATGCTATCAACGCCATATTCAATCATTTTATTGATAATATCTTTATGAGTTAAATTATATTGGGTTGCTAGGAAATGGATCTCTGCTGCAGTTAGTGCTTTTAAGTGCAGTTTGGGATATTTGTTTTTAATTTTCTTAAAAATCTCAAGATACCATTCAAGTCCTGTTTGGCTATTATGAGCAGAAACTATATGAACTTCTTTTATCCCATTGTCGACGCTTTTTTTAACAATATCTAAAATTTCATCATGACTCATCGTATAAGGATTTGGATTCTTTCGGCTTGCTGAATATGCACAAAATTGACAAACATCTTTACATACATTTGTAGGGTTTATATGTCTATTTACATTAAAATATGTTTTATTATCAAACATATTCTTTCTGATTATATTTGCATACTTCCCTAATTCTAATAGATCCATATTGTACAGTTCTACACCTTCTTGTATAGTTAATCTTTTTTGATATTTTAATTTATCCAATAAAGTCATGGCTAAATCTTTATAATACCTATTAAATTTAATAATGTGAAAATCAAAGCAGGTATGGCTATAAATCTTAAATTAAAATACCATATATCTATTATTTTTGCACTTGTAAAAGAAATTAATGATTCATATACTTTTTGTTTTGGAACGATAAACCCGATAAAAATAGCCACAACCAATCCCCCAACAGGCATTAAAATATTTGTTGTTAATTTATCTAATATATCAAATAATGGGATATCAAAAAAACTAAACAATGAACCATATTCACTTGTATAAGATAGTAATACTAAAACTCCTATTATAAAAAAGAAGCTACTTAAGAATATTGTTGCTTTAAATCTAGTTATATTAAATTTATCAATAAAATACATCACCGATGGTTCAATAATTGATATTGCAGATGTAATACCTGCGAATGCTAAAGCTGTAAAAAATAATATAGAAAAAATTGTACCTACAAGACCTAATTGTGCAAATACCACAGGTAAACTTACAAATACTAAACCTGGTCCATTTGATGGATTATTACTAAATTCAAATACAAATGCATACAACATAATACCACTAATAATAGCTACACCCGTATCTACTATTACAATATAGATAGAAGCTTTGAATATATTTGTATTTTTAGGAAGTGAAGCAGCATATGTTAAAATAGCTGCTATCCCAATTGACAATGTAAAAAATGAATGTCCAACCGCTTGTACGATAGCATCCGAAGTTAACTTAGAAAAATCAAACGAAAACATAAAATCTATTGCCTTACTAAAGCCATTCAAAGTTATAGAATATGCCAACAAACCTAAAATTATTATAATCAACAATGGCATTAGTATTTTATTAACCTTTTCAATTCCATTTTTCACACCTTTTATAATTATGACACCAATTAACAATGTAGATACTAAATGGAAAAAGATTTGAAAACCTATTTGATTACCCAATAAATAATTAAATTTTTCTTTTGATACAGTCATATCAATAGGTAATTCAAAAAAAGAATTAAATAAATAATATAAAATCCATCCGATAACTACAGAATAAAATGTAAGAATTATAAGACCAGTAAAAGCTGAAAAACCTGCATATTGCCATTTTATTTTTGATTCTGTTGGGGTTAAAGATTTAAAGCTAACAACGGCATTGCTTTGACCCAAATATCCTATTATAATTTCTGCAATAAGCACTGAAAGCCCAACAAATAGAACTGATAGAAGATATACTAATACAAAGGCACTACCACCATAATCTCCAACCATATAAGAAAATTTCCAAATATTCCCTAAACCAACAGCACTACCCGAGGCCGCTAATATAAACCCAAATCTTGTAAAATTACTTAATCCCATAAATATCCTTAAATATGATTTAAAATTAAAGTTAAATCTTTTTTATCAATAATAATATTTGCATCTTTTTTTAATATATCGTGAGCCATAAACGCAACTCTTTTATTGGCATATTTAAACATACTTACATCGTTTGCTCCATCTCCAACTACTAAAGTATTTTCTTGTGTAATTTTTAAAAGTTCTTGAAGTCTTTGTATCATGTCACCTTTAGAATAATCAAACATCATATCCCCGCCAACTAATCCTGTTAAAATATTATTTTTATGATGTAAAATATTTGAAAAATCTGCATCAAGATTTAAAGATTTTTTTACAGGCATTGTACCTACACGAAACCCACCAGAGAAACAAACCACTTTGTATCCTTCTCGTTTCAAAGTTTCAATAGTTTTTTTTGCACCATTCATTAAAGGTAATTGATTACATATTTTTAGTACTTTTTGATAGTCTAAACCTTTTAAAAGATGAACCCGTGTAATTAAACTTTCAAAAAAATCAAGCTGTCCGCTCATAGCTTGATTTGTTATAGCTTCTATCTCATTTTTAATCCCGAATTCTTCACCTAAAAAATCAATCGTTTCTCCATCCATTAAGGTTGAATCAAAATCAAATACAGCTAATTTATTAAGCATTTAGGTACCTTTTATGTTATAATAATGAATTATAACACACATTATCTTATTCAAAGAAAAAGGTTCAGAATAAAATGTTTGATACATTGATTAATAAACTACAAAATGATAAATATATCGCCCTAGAAACCACTCCATCACGCGAACCAAGTTTTGATAATATTTTAGATGCAATCGAAAAGTATCAACTAAATACGAAAATTGATGCATTTAGTACAACTGATAATCCTCTTGCTAAATTAAAATATAATTCATTATTTGCTGCTGTTAAACTGCAACAAAAATTTAACCTTCCTGCAATTGCAACTATGAGCATGAGAGATAAAAATAAAATAGCTTTACAATCAGATCTCTTAGGTGCAAATGATTTTGATATAAGAACCATTTTAGCCCTTACAGGTGATCCTATCAAAATGAGTGATCAGCCTCATGCAAAAGGTGTGTTTGAAGGCAATAGTCAAATGTTATTAGAGATAATAAAATCATTTAATAACGGCATGGATTATTCTGGTAAGCCATTTAAAATAAAACCTAAACAAATTTTACCATTTTGTGTTATAAATTCATATGCCAAACACTTTAAATCATTAGAAAATAAAATGAATAAAAAAATTCAATGTGGTGTGTCTGGTATCATATCTCAACCTGTTTACAATACGCAAAGCGCGATTAAATTGTTAGAATCATTTAATACGGCAAAAAATGATTTTAAAGATCAAAGAGCTAAAACACAACTAATTTTAGGAATATTTCCTATAACAAAACTTCGTACTGCCCAATTTCTATCTTCTCATGTACCAGGCATTAATGTACCAAATAATTGGATAGACACTCTGACAAAAGCATCCAAAATCAGCGAAGATGAAGAGAGAAAGGTTGGGATGAATTTAAGCCATAAATTACTAAAAGATATACAAAAACTACACCCTAAAATCCATATTATGACTACCAATAAATTTGATATAGCCTACGAACTATTAGATTGAAAATAGCATCACTTGATATAGGGTTAAAAAGAATTGGTTTTGCTATTTGCTTAACTTCCAACATCATAATTCCACAAACTGCGATTTTAAGGAAAAACAGAAATCAAGCAGCTAACGAAATTGATAAACTTTTATCCGCATGGGAAATTGAAATATTAGTAGTTGGTTTTCCAAAATCTAAAGAAGAGATGCAACGACGCATCAAGCACTTTGTAAATCTTTTAACTTTTAAAGGAAAAATTAAATTCCAAAATGAAGATATGAGTTCAGTTGAAGCTGAAGATTTAATCAAAGGTTCTATTAAATATAAAAGAGATGGTCGTATAGACAGTCTTGCTGCTAAAATTATTTTAGAAAGATATATCTGCAACAATGAACATAAAAATATTACTTGATAGTATTGGCGAACTCTTTAAATATGTATTTACTTTCATGTGGTCCAGGACTGGCTTCAGGATGATGCTGAACTGAAAAAATATTTTTATTATTATACCGAACACCTTCTATTGTATTGTCAAATAGATTTATATGTGTAACACTAGCAATACTTTTTATGGACTCAGACACATTGTAGTTATGATTTTGTGAAGTGATCTCAATTATTTTAGTATTATTTCTAACAGGATGATTTCCACCATGTTGTCCAAACTTTAATTTATACGTATCATGCCCGTGCGCGATACTTAACAGCTGATGTCCTAAACAAATAGCAAAAATTGGTATATCTGCAACTATTAGTTTTTTAATTTGCATTTGCTCTTCAACTAATGTTAATGGATCACCTGGTCCATTGCTTATAAATATACCGCCAATCTCATCAGCTTGAAATCTTTTAATTAAATCATAAGCACTAAAACTACTAGGCACCACCTCAACTTCGAGACCAGACTCAACGAGTTCATTTAAAATATTTCGTTTAATACCAAAATCAATAGCTACAATCTTTTTATCACTCATTACCGCTTTATTGTATCTTTGATTGTTACAATTCCAAGCTCCATTTTTATGAATATAAGCTTTTTTTGTACTTACTTTTTTGGTATAGTTTATATCTTCTATTCTCTTAGATTTCCCCAGTTCTTCTTTTAACTCTTGCTTATTGCTAATTTCAGTAGAGGCTATCATCATCATTGAGCCTTGATCTCTTAGTAATTTTGTTAAGTATCTAGTATCAATATCACAAATACCTAAAACACCATGTTTGCGGAGTAAATTACTAAGTGTTTCTTTTCCCCTGAAATTAGAATAACTATCATTATAATTTCGGACAAATATCCCTTTACAATGTGCGATATCACTTTCCATATCGTCACTATTGGTTCCTACATTTCCAATCTCTGGCATTGTAAAAGTTATAAATTGACCAGCATAACTAGGATCTGTGATAATTTCTTGATAGCCTGTCATAGAAGTATTAAAAACTATCTCTCCAATTTGTGTTCCCATGGCACCAAAGCTATTAGCTTCTAAAAAAGTCCCATCTTCTAAGTATATATAAATTTCTTTCACTTAACTCTCCAATCAATGTTTTAAATTAATCCTTTTTTAATCAACTCTTCTTCGTAAAGTCTATTAAAAATAATATCATAATCTTCTGTGCCAGGTATTAGTTTTCTTTTATAAGTTTTAATTTTTTCATAAGCTAGAGTATCTGCTTCATCAAAACCTTTCATAAATATATCAATTGCATTATAAATAAGATTTTTTACTTGATTATCAGATACCTCAAAATGGATAAAGTCTTCTTCATACAGATAATCCATAAGTTTATGTGAAATATCGCTTAGTCTATCCTCAAGATTAATAATCACACCAAAATCATTAGCAAGTCGTTTTTTTGTCATCCAAAACAATTGCCTATAATCTGCATGATAAAATTCTATACTTTCTTCTTGATTATTTAGTAATTCAGTTACTTTTTCATCTAACATCTGCTCATTTTCTATATCTTCTGTGATTATTCTTTTTATCTCAAAAGTTACTGATGCCTTATCTTTTCTAATTTCTACAAAACTACTATGTATTAAATCTATCATAATCTTTCTCGATATATATTGTGCATGTTGTTGTTTTAGTTTCATAATTTCCCTTTATCTTATTATCGTATCATCTCTATCAGGTGATGTTGAAATAATTCCAATCTTTGTTGAAGTTATTTCCTCTATTTTATTAATATATTCTTTAGCCAAGATAGGCAAACTGTCCCATGTTTTACATCCTTTAACCTTATCCCAGCCTTTAATTTCTTCATAAATAGGAATAACATTTGCTAGATCAGTTGGCAGATAATCTATTGTCTTGCCATTTACTTCATAAGCAGTACATATTTTAATAGTTTCAAAGCCATCTAAAACATCGAGCTTCATCAATGCTAATTGGTCGCATCCATTTAGTCTACTTGCATATTTAACACTAAGAGCATCGAACCAACCACACCTTCTTTTTCGTCCTGTTGTAGTTCCAAATTCTTTACCAACATCGGCCATAATATCACCATCTTTACCAAAGTCTTCAGTAGGAAATGGTCCATTTCCTACTCTTGTACAATAAGCTTTAATAATCCCTGTAACTTTTCCTATATCCTTTGGACTAATGCCTAATCCAATACATGCACTTGCACTTAGAGTATTCGAGCTTGTGACGTAAGGATAAGTTCCATGATCAATATCCAACATAGTGCCTTGTGCTCCCTCTAATAAAATCTTTTTATTTTCATCTAATGCTTTCCAAATCATATTTGTTGTATTAGTAATAAACGGTTCTAGTTCTTTTTTATAATGAGCTAGTGTTTGGAACATCTCATTTTTATTTGGGGTTTTTATCCCCATTACATCAAAAATTACTTTATTTTGTGCAAAATACTCCATTATATTAGAGGTCAATTGTGTGGTATCTAAAAGTTCGCCAACTCTAAGCCCTATTCTATTGATTTTATCAGAATAAGCAGGTCCGATACCCTTCCCTGTGGTTCCAATAGCTTTGCTACCTTTGAGCTTTTCCTTTGCTTGATCTATTAAAGAGTGATACGATAAATTTAAATGTGCCTTATCAGAGAGATATAATCTTCCTTCTAAATTCTTAAATTGTTTCATTTCATCAATAATTGCTGAAGGTGATAGGACAACACCATTTCCAATAATATTTATGGCTTTTGTATTTAAAACACCAGATGGAATTAGGTGAAGTGCATATTTTGTATCATCTACCCAAATAGTATGTCCCGCATTGTGACCGCCAGCGCTTCTGCAAACAAAATCATATTTTTGAGCTAAATTATCAACTATCTTACCTTTGCCTTCATCACCCCACTGAATCCCAACAACAACATCAGCTTTATTCATTCTATAATCCTTTTTGATCTTTTAGTATCTCTAATAAATTATCCGTATATAATGCAAACCCAAGAGAAATAATACCATCACTTTGATATCCACCACCAGATGCTATGATTAGATTATCTTTTATCACTATATAGTACACATCATCATAGTATTTCATAGCATCATAATAAAGAGGAGAAACTATAACATTTGAGTATTTTATACTAGATGCAATATTTAATAATTTTTCTAATTCATTTTTAATACTACTAGGTACTATATTTATAATATTTTTTAGCTCTTGTACACTTTTGACTGCTATTAATTTATTTAGCCAATCAATATTTAACTCAAATAACTCGCCCACTTCACCATTTTTAAAATTTTCAATAGAGATATTTAAATAATCGCATATTAATTTTGGTATATTGATATTTGCAATTTGAATAGTTGGTCTGATCTTTAGTAGAGTTAAAATATCGGCATTTAAATTAATAAGATCACTTACATCATTATGCTCTATCCATTCACAACCAATTTGATATGTTTCAGTTGATGGGTAGATAAATACAGGTTGGATATAAAACCATTTTTTATGTGTTGTAGTTCGCCCTAATCTTTTTGTTATAATCCTTACGACATCAAGTGTACTATCTGCTCTAAGTGCTACATCATTATTAGCTTCATCTGTAACAGTTATCAAGTCTTTCGTATTGTCTATACTTTGATGCTGTGAATATGAAAAGTTAGGAGTTACTACCTCTTCAAAGCCAATTTTAGAAAAAAATGCACTAACTTTAGCTTCTAAAAATCTTTTTTGCTTTGCAGTTTTACCAAAATACAAACGACTACCCTTTGGTATCTCGTGTTCAAAAATCATGATGCAAAAAACTTTTCTATAAATACTTTATTAGAAGTTCCGTCAAACTTTCTTATCCCTAAATCACATAAGCTTTTTTCAATCGCATTTACCACCCAATTAGCTTCAAAATCTTCTATTAATCCCATATGATTTATTCTTATAATTTTACCTTTTAAATGATCTTGTCCACCAGCTATATTTACATTATACTTTTCTTTTAAAATCTTTCTTAGTTCATTCGAACAAGAGATTCTAATAGTAGTCATTGCATTAGAAGGAGTTGTAGGATAAACCTCAAGTCCAATAGATCTCAATGCTTCTCTTGTAGCATTTGCACGGCTATATGTTTTGTCGTAAAGACAACTTAAACCATCTTTATTTATCTTTTCTAAAATCGCGCAAAGTCCAATTATTAAAGTTGTAGCTGCCGTATATGCCGTAGTATTTTGTTTTTGTTTTTTAATTTCACTCAATAGATTAAAATAATATCCAGCTGGTTTCTTTTCAATTTTTTTAATTGCATCATCACTAAATCCAATCATAGAAAGTCCTGGAGGTAGCATTAGTGCTTTTTGGCTTCCTGTTATTAATACATCTATGTTTGTCGTGTCGATTTTCTCAACTCCAACTGCTGTGATACCATCCGCAATTATGCTAATATTTGGATTAATTTGTTTTATTTTTAAAGCGATTTGCTCCACAGGATGTCTTAGTCCTCCTGCACTTTCACATATTTGAATAAATATAGCATCTATACTAGAATCTCTTTTGATTACATCAGCGATTTGCTTAGTTGATGCAGGGGTATCCCATTCGTATTTTAACTCAGTATGATCAATGTTATGTGCATCGCATATTTTTCCAAATCTTTCGCCAAATTTACCAGCGTTTATAGTCAATGCTTTACTATGTGTAAGGTTTGTAACACAAGCCTCCATGGCACCTGTTCCGCTAGATGCTAACATAATACACTCATCCATATCTAAAAGTTCTAACAATAACTTTCTAGTTTTTTCAAATATTATTTCAAACTCTGGTGTTCTATGATGTAATGTAATGTCTGACATAGCATTACGTACAAATTCTGGTACAGGCGTTGGTCCTGGAGTCAATAACATAGACAATCCTTAATATAGTAGCATATACTAGGGTATATCGAAAAATATTTTTTTAGATGTGCCCTAGTTACTTTTTTTTCATTTTATCTAAAATATTGTTAAGAATAAATTTAAAAAAATATATGTTATAATTATTAAATTAAAAAAGGGATAAAATTTGATATTTAACAGATACTTCTATGGTATTTTACTTACACTATTGATCACAATTACCTCATTTGCGTTATCAAATATTTTGCCAATTGGGACAATAACTATAGCTATTATTTTAGGAATTATTATTGGCAATACAATAAATATAGATAATAAATATCATGATGGTATTAATTATACAGAAAAAACGATATTATCATTTGCTATTGCTCTAATGGGGGTTAATCTTGATTTTTCAATTCTTACATCATTAGGTATTAAAACTATTTTATTAATTATTTCAGGAATGATACTTACTATTTATAGTGCTATATTACTAGGCAAGTATTTTAAGATAAATACACATCTTGCATTACTTTTAGGGATAGGAAATGGGGTGTGTGGGGCCAGTGCTATTAGTGCAACTGCTCCTATTATTAAAGCAAATAAAGATTTTATAGGATTATGTATCGCAATTGTTAATCTATTAGGAACCATAGGAATATTTATACTTCCTTTTATAGCCTTAAGTTTTGGGCTCAATGAAATAGATTCAGGAATTTTAATAGGAAATACTCTACAAGCCGTAGGTCAAGTAACTGCAGCTGGATTTGGTATAAGTGAAACTTCTGGAATAAGTGCAACAACAGTAAAAATGGGAAGAATACTTCTGTTAACACCTTTAATTATGATTTTAATTTATATATTTAGCAAAAACAACTCTACACAGAATAAAACAAAGATAATTATACCTATTTTTATTATATTATTTATAGTTTTTTCTTTAATTAGTTCATTAAATCTAATAAACCATAATCTAATAAATATCATATCATCAATTTCACATTTTGCTTTGGTATTGGCTATGAGTGCCATTGGATTAAAAATACATTTTAATAGTATAAAAGCTAACGGTAAAATTGCATTAAAAATTGCTAGTTTTGTATTTATAATTCAAATTTTATTTACATTGCTACTTTTATTATTATAATATTTTAATTCTAAACATTGTTAAATAAGGGAGTTTGCTTGGCAACTTAATATAGTTTGTATTTCCACTATGAACTGATATTAATTCTCTATTATCTTTAGTTATTATTTTTTTAAATTTTATGTAATATTTAGTGTTTTTTTCTTTATCAACCTTTTTATAAATAGACCCTAATGTATTATCTATCTCTTTTATCTCAGAATTTAAAGGAGCTAATATCTCGATCTCATCACCACAATAAGTTTTATATTTACACATAAAATGCTTTTCATCTTCTACGACGATACCGCTTACCTCATAAGTTCCTACACTCATAGCATAGTTATGATTTTCAGTTCCACTTTTCTCAAAAGGTTTATGAATAAGATATGCATCTGTAAAACCGCGATTTTTGGTCGTATTTAATTGAGCTTGATATTTATTAGAATCGAATTTTCCATCATAAAAATCATCGATTGCCATCCTGTAAGTATAAGCAGTAATTGCTGCGTAATAAGATGATTTTGTTCTCCCTTCGATCTTTACGCTAGAAACTGCATCACTTTGTAAAATCTCATCTATATGTGATGCTAAATTCATATCTTTTGCATTGAAAATATAGGTTCCAATATCTGGTTGTTCTTCGAGTCTAAATAGTGTTCCATGATCTTCATTTCCTGCATATAAGGTATATTCAAAACGACAATCATTCGCACAACTTCCACGATTAGGCACTCTTCCCATTTGAACTGCACTAACTAGACATCTACCACTATATGCAAAACACATACTCCCATGCACAAAAATTTCTATTTCTAAATCTGGAATTTTTTTCTTAATCTCCTTAACATCTTTAAGACTAATTTCTCTGGCTGCGATTATCCTTTTTACACCCATATCGTAATAAACTTTTGCGTCAAGATAGTTCATAACATTCGCTTGAGTTGAAAGATGTATAGGAATACCAGGTGCTAACTCATTACACAATCTAACCACACCAGGGGTGGCTACTATAAGTGCATCTGGCTCAAGTTTTGCCATTGCAATAATATGTTTTTTAAGTAATTCAATTTGAGAATTGAATGGAAATCCATTTACTGTAACATAAACTTTTTTACCAATACTATGAGCATAGTCAATACCTTCTTTAAATGTCTGAAGTGTAAACTCTTTTCCGCTTCTAATACGAAGAGAGAAATGACTAACACCGCCATACACAGCATCTGCACCATATGCAAATGCAATTTTTAATTTTTCCAAATTTCCCGCTGGACTTAAAAGTTCTATATTTCTTCCCATAAAAAGATTATACCTAAGTTTTAGATATAATATATAATGAAAATGATATAATATGTATATATAAAGTTTAAGGTAAAAAATTAATGATTGAAAGTACCGATTATTTGCAAGTAGAAAATACTAAATTAAAAAATGCATCTTTTTTACTAGATGAAACCTTAGATAAAATTTTATCTTGCATGAGAACTTTAATTAATTGTGATGCTGGTACAATATATCTTAAGAATGGCAAATATCTTGATGCTTACATTGCTCAAAATGATACAATAGGCGCAAATAAAAAACTAAAGAAAACTAAAGTAAGTATCGAAGCAGACTCTAGTACGCTCTCTGTAGAATCATTATTGCAAAAAAAAATTATTGATATTAAAAATGTATATGAAGAAAAAAAATACGACTTTACAAAAACAAAAGAGTTTGATAAAAAATTTTTGTATAAAACAACATCTATTATCTCATCCCCTCTAATGGTATTAAATTCTACCGAACCTATTGGAGTATTGCAACTTATAAATAAAAAAGACGCTAAAGAGACCGTACAATTTAGTCAAAAAGACAAAACATATTTATTATCTGCTTCTTATTGTGTTGCGATTGCTATAATTGATACACAAAAGATGATAAAAGCACTTAATCTATACAAAGATACGGCTAATGAATTAGCACGTATAGCAAACAAGGATAAACTAACCAATTTGTACAATAGGTATTATTTTAATAACACGATCAAAGGACTTACAAACTTATCAGAAAGAGAAGCCCGCCCTATATCGTTCTTGATGGTCGATATAGATAACTTTAAAAGAGTAAATGACACATATGGTCATAATGCAGGCGATCATGTTATACAAGCCCTTGCTGATATTTTTATTAAAAATACCAGAAATAGTGATGTTCCAATTCGTTATGGTGGCGAAGAATTTTTAATCGTCTTACCATATACAAGCTCCAAGAATGCTTTTCAAATTGCTGATAAAATAAGATTAATTACGCAAGAGACAAATGTTTTAGAAGATGGTATAAAAATTAAATTTACTATTAGTATAGGTATTTCAGAATTAAATAAGTCAAATCAATACGATGTGAGAAAAGCACTAATTACTGCAGATAAAGCACTATATAAAGCCAAAAATAATGGTAAAAATAAAGTAGTTATTCAATGAATAAATTATAATAAAAGTTAAATTATTTATTTAAGATTAGTTTTATATGATTTAACTAAAATTTCGTAATTACAATTAATAAAGGAAAGAAAAATGGCAACAGTAACATTTAAACAAGATACAGTATGTAACTTAGCGGGGAATACGATTAATGTAGGTGATAAAGCACCAGTAGTAACAGTAGTAAACTGTGATCCAATGCTTCAAGATGAACAAATTGGTGGAGCACAAAGTGATGTTCAATTAGTGGTCGTGGTACCTTCATTAGATACACCAGTATGTGATGCAGAAACTAGACGATTCAATACAGATGCAGCTTCATTAGATGGAGTAAATGTTAAGACCATTTCTATGGATTTGCCATTTGCAGCAGCAAAATTTTGTTCAACTGCTAGTATTAAAAACTTAGCAGTATGTTCTGATTTTAGAAATAAAGATTTCTCAAATGCTTATGGTGTGCTTTTGGCAGATGGACCTTTAGCAGGTGTTACAGCTAGATGTATTTTTGTAATTGACAAAAATGGTATAGTGACTTACAAAGAGTTAGTATCTGAAATTACAGCTGAACCTGATTATGCAGCAGCATTAGAAGCAGCAAAAAATGCTACAGGTAGTTGCTGTGGTGGAAGTTGTTAATACATTAACACATAACAACTTAATAAATTAAAAGGGATTATCTAAGCGATAATCCCTTTTTTATTATATAATTTTAGTATGATATATTTTGAAACTATAAAATGCAAAAATAAAAAGATATTTCATATTAAATATCATCAAAAAAGAATTATGAAAACTGTTGGTCTTGATATATCTCTATTTAACTATATAGATCCACCATCTATAGAACTCTTAAAGTGTAAGGTTATATATAATAAAAATGGTATTATAAATATTGAATTCTTGCCATACAAACAAAAAAAAATTACTTCTTTCAATCTTATAACTAATAACAATATAATCTATTCAACAAAATCTTTAAATAGAGACCTTATAGATAGTTTATATAGGAAAAAAGGGATTGCCCATGAGATAATTATAATTAAAAATAATTTAATTACAGATACCTCTATTGCTAATATAGCTATTTATTATGATAATATTTGGATTACTCCTACAATACCTTTACTAAAAGGGACAACGAGAGCTAGATTTATAGATGAGAAAAAGATTATTCAAAGAGATATTACGCCTTTTGAATTAATAAAATCTAAAAAAATAGCATTGATGAACTCAATGATCAATTTTAGTGTTATTAATGATTTTAAAATCATTAATAAAAAATACAATATTTAAGTTATTTATTTACCATTAAACTTTAATAATGCAGAACCCCATGTTACTCCTCCACCAAAAGCATCAAGCAACATCATATCGCCTCTTTTTAATCTACCATTCTCATAAACATCATTTATGGCCATAGGTATAGAAGCGGAAGAAGTGTTCCCGTATTTTTCTACAGTAATCACTTTTTGAGTATCTTCAAACTCTAAAGCATCGCTTACTGCTTTGATAATTCTATAATTTGCTTGATGTGGGATAAAAAGATCTATATTTTCATTTTTAAAATTATTCTTTTTCATAATATCTCTAACATCATTAGTTAATGTTCTAACTGCGATTTTAAAAGTTTCATTGCCTTTCATCTGCATAAAAGTAGCTTCACCACTTTGAACACCTGGTGTTAAAAGTAAATCTTTTAAACTTCCATCTGAACTACATTGAATGTCTACAATAGCCTCATCTTTGTTGTTTGTTGCAGAGATAACAGCAGCCCCAGCACCATCTCCAAAAAGCATACAAGTTGTCCTATTTGTATAATCGGTAATTGAACTTAACTTCTCAGCACCAACAATAAGAATATTTTGTTTCATACCTGATTCTATAAATGCTTTAGCACTCTGTAGTGCATAAACAAATCCAGTACAAGCCGCGCTAATATCCAATGCCATAACATCTTTGATACCTAATTTATGAGCTATTAGACAAGCAGTAGATGGCATACAATAATAATCAGGAGATATTGTAGCACATATAATTAAATCAATTTTATCTATAGTTATATTTGCTCTTTCAATAGCCACAAGAGAGGCGTTAGCACCTAAATCAGATGTACTTTCTTTACTACTTGCAATTCGTCGCTCTTTTATACCAGTACGCTTTGTAATCCATTCATCACTTGTGTCCATTCTATTGACAAACCATTGATTTGTACGAATCTCTTCTGGAATATAGGCACCTATTGAGTTAAAAGAAGCGTACATATTAAATTAACCTTTGCATAAAGCCAAACTATCTTCTATATCTTGATTCATATTTGAATCAGCTGCTGTTATTGCTTGGAAAATTGCATTTTTTATAGCTTTTGCATTTGATTTTCCATGTGCAATAATTACAGGCGCTTTAACTCCAATAAGAGGGGCTCCTCCGTATTCAGCATAATCAACTTTAAGCTTTAATTTTTTAAATACTTTTCTCATTAAAACAGCACCTGCTATTGAAACCATAGACCTACGCAAATTATTTTTAATTATTTTTCCTATAGTATCAGCAACACCTTCTGCTGTTTTAAGCATAATATTACCTATAAATCCATCACACACAACAACATCGACACTGCCATTAAAAATATCATTACCTTCAACATTACCTATGAAATTAGGCAAAGATTCACAAAGCTTAAAAGCATCTTTTGATATTTCATTACCTTTTGATTTTTCTTCACCGTTACTCAAAAGCCCTACCATGGGACTATCAATGCCTAAAACATCTTCTGCATAAATTTGCCCCATAATTGCAAATTCATGCAAATTATTTGCATCGCAATCTACATTTGCCCCAACATCTAAAACCAAAGTCGTACCATCAGTTGTTGGCATAAGTGTTGCTATAGCTGGACGACTTACACCTTTTATTCGCCCGATTCGCAATGTTGCTAAACTCATCGAAGCACCACTATGTCCAGCACTTACATAAGCATCAGCCTCACCATTTTTAACTAACTCGATTGCTTTATACGCACTAGATTCTTTTCTTTTTAAAGAATCTGTTGCACTATCAGACATACCAATAACATCTGTAGCTTCATATATAGAAATTCTCTTTTCAAAACTCTTAGGAATTAACGGTTGAAGTTCATTTTTTTTACCGACTAATATTGCAACAAAGTGCCTATCTTTTTTTAAAGCAGCCAATAAACCATCAACAATGGGCTCGTAACCACTATCTCCGCCCATTGCATCTATTGCTACCTTTAACATTATACGTTGTAGTCGCCAGTCGTTGGATTTATACAATGTGGCATTTTCCATGTTCCATCTGTATCTTTAACTGGTTTTTTTAATGTAATTTTATAATGTGTTCGTCTTTTTGCACCTCTTGCATGACTAACTCTTCTCTTTGGTACTGCCATTTTATATCCTTTTTATTTTATATAGTAAATTTATTTACTTACATTGATCACATACGTGATATTCACTTTTGAAAGACTCTAGTTCGCTTTTAAAAATCTCTTCAAAATCTATCACACCATTATCAACTTCAATAATAATATCTAAATTCTTATCATTATTTGATGAATACGCACCATCGCTTAATAAAAAAATGTTCTCTTCTTTGGCGAATGTATTAAAATATATACCACACTTACAACACAATACTTCAATAAATCCTTCAAATAATAACTTAACATTTACAAGATTAGATGGTATTTTACCAAAAGTTCCACAAAACTTAACTGAATTTACCTCCAAATCAAAAGTTTTTTCTTGATGTGATACTTTCTTAAAATCGATTTTCATCTATTGTATCAACAAATATCTTTTTGTGCAAAAAAGAAATTGATTTCTATTTTAGCGTTTTCAATACTATCAGAACCATGAACTGCATTAGCATCAATAGACTCAGCAAAATCAGCTCTAATTGTCCCTGCTTTAGCATCTTTGGGGTTAGTATCTCCCATCAAATCTCTATTTATTCGTACTGCATTTTCACCCTCTAGGACAGTTACTACAACTGGACCTGAAACCATAAATTCAACTAAGTCGTTAAAAAATGGTCGTTCTTGATGTACTGCATAAAAAGCTTGTGCGTCAGCAACGCTTAATTGAATTTTTTTTGTTATTGCGATTCTTAATCCAGCCGTTTCAAATCTATCTAAGATTTTACCAATTACATTTTTATTGACCGCATCTGGTTTAACTATTGATAATGTTCTTTCCATCATATCTCCTATATACTATTCAAAGTTCGCGATTATACACTAAAAATAAAAAAAAGGCAAGAAAACTTAATTTCTTACCTTTATCTTAAACAACGGATTAGAGTTATATTATTCTGGGATACAAGGCTCTTTATCTACTCCTCTATCTGTATTTCTTGGTTGATCTGGAGCGACGCTTGATTCATCCCAAACTATACAACCTTCAGTTGGACAAGCTTCAGCACATGCTGGAACATCATGATCCCCGACACACTCTGTACAAGTAAGAGGATCTACATAATAAATATCCTCACCTGTTGGATTTTCATCATTGTCCACTATCGATTCTGTTGGACACTCTTCTAAGCAAGCATCACACGATATACACGTATCTGTAATAATAACTGACATATCATTCTCCTAATATTTAATGTAGACAACTTTATCATATAAAAAATAAATTTAACTTTAAAATTAAATATTTATTTAACAAAAGTAATATATAATACAAAACTACAAAAAATAAAAAGGAATACAAATGTTAGTAACAAAAAAAGCTCCGGACTTTACGGCAACAGCCGTTTTAGCAAATGGACAGATAGTAGAAGATTTTAATTTAATGAAAAATTTAGGTAAAAAAGGTGCGGTATTATTTTTTTACCCACTAGATTTTACTTTTGTTTGCCCATCTGAACTTATTGCATTTTCTAAAAGAATTGAGGAGTTTGAGTCTAGAAACATAAATGTTATTGGGGTATCAGTTGATAGTCAATTCTCACATTTTGCATGGAGAGAAACTCCAGTAAATAATGGTGGAATTGGAAAAATTAAATACCCACTAGTTGCGGATTTATCTAAACAAATATCAAAAGATTATGATGTTCTTCTTGATAATGCTGTAGCTCTTAGAGGATCATTTTTGATCGATGCTGATGGTACAGTTAGACATGCAGTGATTAACGATTTGCCTCTTGGAAGAAATATTGACGAGATGATTAGAATGGTGGATACAATGTTGTTTACAAATGAACATGGTGAAGTTTGTCCTGCTGGCTGGACAAAAGGTGATGAGGGGATGAAAGCAGATACTGCTGGAGTTGCTGAATACTTATCTAAACACGGAGATGATTTATAAAAAATAAACTAAAAGGTTAAATTTAAAACTTAACCTTTTGTAGTTATCTTATTTTTAACGCAATTTGACTAGGCAATATTTCTAAATCTTCTTCTAATAAAGCAGTATCTCCATGTTGGATATAAATATCTTCATATTCAAAAGTTATAATCTTAATATCTAAATCATTGTCATTGATAAATTCCAATAAAGCCGAACCAACTCCTCCTTGTTTTTGACTATCACTAAAAATATACCAAGTTTTTGTAGTTCTAGATAAATCTATTAATAGTTTATTATCCAATGGTTTTACAAATTTTAAATCTACTAGCGTAATACCTTTCTTTATAATCTTTGAGGTATCTATAGCACGACTAACTCCTGCTCCATATCCTATAAAGGCGATCTCGCTATTACCTTCTTTTAAAACCTCCCCTTTACCTAAAATAAACTTGGTTGATCTAAATTCTAGAGGCTTAAAAATTCCTCTCGGGTATCTAATAGCTAGAGGCTTTTTAAATGTCATAGCGAACTGTAAAGCATATTCTAAAGTTTTATTATCTCTTGGAGCTAGTAGTGTCATGTTTGGTAAGAATCGCAAAAAACTAATATCAAATTGACCTTGATGTGTTTCTCCATCTGCTCCTACAATTCCGGCTCTATCTATACAAAAAGTAACCCCTAAGTTCATCAAACAAACATCATGAATAATTTGATCAAATCCTCTTTGTAAAAAAGTTGAATAAATTGCAATAAAAGGTTTAAAACCAGACTTTGCCATAGAAGCCATAGAGGTAACCGCATGTTGTTCTGCAATTGCAACATCCCAAAATCTATCAGGAAACTCTTTTATCAACTTATTTATCCCTGTACCGCTTGGCATAGCAGCAGTAACACCAACTATTTTTTCATCCTTAAGAGCCAAAGAATATAATTTATCACTAAAAATAGTTGTTGCGTCTTTGATATTACTATTTTTTCTAATAAATTCTCCAGTATCTTTATTAAAAGGCCCTACTCCATGCCAATGTTCATGATGACCCTCTGCAATTGGATAACCTTTTCCTTTAACTGTTTTAGCATGAACAATCACAGGTTTACCTAAATTTTTAGCCAACTTTAGGGTATCTATAATTTCACCAATATCATGCCCATCAATTGGTCCAATATAGTCTATTCCCATCTCTTCAAAAAGTATCCCAGGAGTTATAAGCTTCATGCTTTCTTCTATTCTTCTAGCAATATAATCTGCTCCTTTTGGCATATAATTTTCAACTACATGTTGAACTTTATTTCTAAAGCCTTGATAAAATCTACCTGCTAAAAGTTTACTTAGATGCTTACTAATCGCTCCAATTGGTTTTGCTATACTCATCTCGTTATCATTTAGTATGATTACAGTAGGTAATTTTAAATCCCCAAGCTCATTTAATGATTCGTAAACAAGCCCAGCACTCATCGAACCATCGCCTATCATCACTACTGGCACCTTAAATTCATTTTGCAATTTATTTGCCTTAGCAGCTCCAACAGCTAAAGATATAGAAGTTGAACTATGCCCAGCTACAAAATAATCAGCACTAGATTCTTTTGGTTTAGTAAACCCGCTAAGTCCTTTAAATTGTCGTAAAGTATTAAACTCTTCCCATCTATTGGTTAATAGTTTATGTGGATAGCATTGGTGGGAAACATCAAATATAAAAGGATCGTAATTGCAATCAAATACTTTATGCATACCAAGAGTTAGCTCCACAGCGCCTAGAGTTGAACTAAAATGACCACCATTTTTTGATACAACTTCTATAATTCTATCTCTTATATCTTGTGCTAAATCTTCTAATTCGTTTATTTTTTTATTTTTTATATTTATCATTTATTATTCTCTATTATTTCGATATCTTGATCACTTAATCCATATATTTGATAAACTAACTTATCGATTAACTTTTCTAAATATATTGTATTTTTATTTATCTTTTTCTTTTGCATAATTTTATCTACAATTCTTATAAAACCATCTTGTGAAATTGTATTTTTTTCTAAAATATGATACAATTGCTCCAACAGATCTAAATGACGCCAGAAAGGCCCCGCTGGACTCAGGATAGAGGAGATGGCCGCCCTCTCATTTAGGTTTTTTTCTACATACTTATATTTGTGATTTAGTTGATTGTAAAAATTTCTTTTATTTACAACATATACCGATACTAAAAAGTTATTTTCATCCAATATATGAAATATCCTCTCATTTTCATCGACTATTAAAGAGTGTATAAAACGATGATTGTCCCTGTTTTGTAACAATTCATCAAAAGTATTATTTGTAAATATATAAGGCAATAATTTAAAGTAGTTTATCAGTTCCTTATGCCCGTTAAATTTACCTACACTTCCCATCTGTTTAGCAAATAAAAATTCTGTCGTAAATATATCTTTATTATCATAAGAACCAATGGCATACTTTGTATCTTTGTCATACTTTTCTTTTTTTGGTAAATTTAAAAGATAGGTTATGTTCTGAATATATGGTTTCATATATGGTATATTTGGGATTGGTAATTTTTCAACTGCATTTGGAACATATTCAAAAATTCCACCACCTGTTTGCTTCCCAAGAGTTTTGTATCTAAAATTTAATATTTTTGAATTTAGTAAAGCTAAGATATATTTTAGTTTTATATTTTTATTAGTTTCAAATATTACGGTTGTATTAGTTAGTCCAATATATTCTTTAGTATTATCGAAACAAAATATATTACTCTTCGCTCTATATGAACACCATATTTTATCTAAATGGTATAGATCTTTGTGCATTGGAAATGTATAATTCCACCACTTTGAAGTTCGTCTTTTTTTATCCGCTCTATTCTCTAAAATTTTTCTATGCTGTAAGAGATAATTTTGTATTGAAGCTGGCAACTGTTCAAACTCCTCTATATCTTCAAAATATAAAAGGTACTCTTTAAAATCGCCTATAAAATATTTCTTTATTATATCTCCACTCATTCGTTTTTTTATAAACTGATTTGGAAACTGGCTTGGGTACTCTTTAAATATAAATTGTTTATTAGATGCTGTTTCCATCCCTTTTCCAACATATAAAATATCTTTAAGTTTTTTATGTGATTTGTCTATTTTATTATTTAATTTTGATATCTTTTCATCTGCTAAAGAGAAAATATTTTTTTGTTTAAATTCTACATTATAAAAATCTTGCTCTTTTGATATTTGTTCGCTTATCTCTTTTTGTATATAATTCTTTTTTGTAAAATTTTTTATTTTTGTATCGATTGATTTTTTATTGTCTATAAAAATCATCATAGATGTTATACTAGCTTCCTCAAATACCTGATATTGTTCAAAATTAATAATTTTTTCTATAGAATAATATTCTAAAATATAGTCTCTAAGCTTGGATGCTTTTTGTGAATATAGCATAGCATTTGAGATGATAAATGAAGTTTTTGATTTACTAATTTGTAGAGCTTTGAAAATAAAATAAAATAAAATATCACTTTTGTCCATATATATTTGTGGATAAGTTTTTGGAATATAGCTCAACATAGATGACCCACCCCCAAAAGTATCTATATTAAAATATGGTGGATTGCCTATAACTATATCAAATCCTATAAATTCCCCATCTTCATCTAAAACTTCAGGAAACTCAAATCTCCATTCAAAAGCATTATCATAAATCTTATCATCTTCAAAATCTTTTATTCTTCGTAGGATGTTTTTTAACTCTTTTAAACGTGTATGATTTAATTGTTTTTTACTTTTTTTTATAACTTCATCCCCAAATAAACTTAGCTGTCGTCCATCTCTTAAGTTTAAAGCCTCAAGAATTATATCATCTCCTAAATTTCGCAAATTATTGTCTAATCCGAATTCTTGGACATATTTTAAAAGCTTATCTTCTTTTATTAGGTACAATTTACCACTAGCTTTTAAAGAAAGTCCGAACATATCTTTTAATTTTTGGATAGAGTTTTGCAATTCAACTCTACTTATATTTTTGTCGTGTTTATACGATTTTACAATTGTCTTATAGTTTTGTATCTCATTTTTAATATTTTTTATTTTTATCTTATCTTCTAAATCATATCTACTTATTAGTGAATTTCCACATTTGATATTTATATCGATATTAGGCAATGTTACTAGATCCATATTTTCATCATAATATGTTGATTTTAGTAGTTCTATCCAAAGTCTAAGGCTACAAATTTTTACAGAGTTTGGATTTAGATCTACACCAAAAAGTTGATTTTCTATGATTTTTCTTTTTTCTTCAAATATAGTTTTTTGAACCTTTTGAAGCTCATTTTTGATATTTCCTTTGTTTGTCAAAGTATAATCAAAAATTTCATTATCGTCATCTATTATAAATAATTCATCATTTTCTATTTCTATTTTATAATCTTTAATTCTTCTGTGGTTTTCATCTTCAAGTATTTTTAATTCACTTTTAATTACTAATATCTCATTTAATACAGATACTAAAAAATGTCCACTTCCTACAGCTGGATCGCAAATTGTGATATTATTGATTAGTTCATTTGCTTTTGTTCTGTCATACTCCTTGTCTTCTAATTCTTCAAAAGTCTTACAGCTCCAATTGTAATGTTCGTTGAACTTATCTAATACTTTAGCTCTTATAGTCTCTTGACTCATATACATAGTTACAAATGATGGTGTATAAAAACTACCATCTTTGTAGCCATTTAATTTTTCAAATATAAGTCCTAAAACCGAAGCATTGATGAGTATTTTTTTGTCATCGCTTATTTCATTATTGTCATATTGCCCAAAATTATATGCCCCTAAAAAATCGAGAAAATACTCCAAGCTGTTTAGTTCTTTTGTTTGTTTTTTATCTTTTTCATTTTTTAGTACCGTTGAACCTATAGGTTTCATAAATAGATCATTTCGTAAAGCATTTATCTGTATAGTTTTTATCTCTAGTGGTATTTGTTCAAACAAAGATGAATTCAAATATGGAATATTTTTAAACTCATCTATCATATTTAAAGTATCTCTGCTCTCTTTTTGTTTGGCTAAAACCTGAAAAAAGAGATAATTTAATTTATCAAAATCATCTATTATGCTCGAAGACAAAAATTTATCAAAATCTCCTTGATGTATGGTTTGCAACTTTGCTTCAAGTATCTTTAAAAATAATATTCTATTAATCCAAGTAATTGTTAGCTCTAACGCTATGTGAAACAATTGTTCTTCTTCATTTTTACCATAATGACTTAAAATTATATTTTGTAATCGTCCACTTGATTTTAATTGAGTTATTGTATTTTGTATAATACTACTTGAATGATTTTGATTTTTTAATTGTATAATTTTTTTGCCATTACTTTTAACCTCTTCTAGCCCTATAATATAAAGTAATTCATCATAAAAATTTCTATTTAAAGTGTTGTTATCATTTTGTATTTTTTGTTTTAAAAGATGTGTAGGGCTTAAAAATTTTAATAGCGATACTATTTTGCTATCATCATTTGCTTTTTTGTATTCATTTATATTAAAATAAACATAGTCTAAATCCTTTAATAAATCATTTTGTTCTATTAGAATTTTTGCATCATCATAAAAATTGCTTGTGCCTAATTTACTAAATAAATCTGTATTAACTTCAAAATTTTCATACAATCTTTTAAATTTAGAGTGTTTTACAAACCTTTTTTCAAATTCATTTGCATTAAATATAAACCACTTAAAACCATCTGTAATAATTAAATGTTTAATATCAATATTTATATCTTTTTTTAAAACTCTTTCTCTAAAATAATATAATATAAGTTGATGCAAAGATTTTTTATTTAAATTATTTGTGCTTACCATGCCAGTTGTATCATTTGGTCTTTTTGTTTCTATAAGTACAGATATATCACTTGTAGCTTTTGAAGTTGAATATATCGCTAAATCGTTTTTATCTTTTGTATTTATTAGATAATCTTGATATAGTGTATTGTTTAAAAAGTCCCGTATGTGATTTTTGTTAAACTCTTCATCTTTTGCATCATCAACCAATGATATTAATTCAAATAATTTTTCCTTAAAATTATCGAATTCGTCAGATGCTATTTTTAATCGTAAATGTGCTTTTCTTAAAGACTTTTTTGGAGTTAAATATCTAATTTTCCCATCCATCTATAAATCCACTTCCCAGAAAAAATTAATCCATTTTGTCGCTTCATTTACTGTAAAATCTGGCTTTATTGATGCTGTTGTTTTATAAAAAAGAGTTGCTATTTTAAATTCAGTATTTTTGTACTTTTTTTCTAATGCTTTTTTTATCTCTATTATAGTTTCGCCACTATCGACAATATCATCTACTAAAACTATTTTTTTGTATTCTTGCAAATCAGGGATATTTGATATTTTAAAGGTATCCATTTTTTGTTGATTATGATAATGTATGCAATTAATAGAGAATAAATTATTCGTATTTAAACCGTGTGCTAAAATATGTCCTATAGTTAATCCCCCACGAGCTATTGCAACTAATCCATCTGGATTATATTTTTTTAATTGTGGTAATAATGTTTTACAATCTTTAATACAATGATTATAACTATAATACTGTTCAGACATTAAAATAATGAGTCCATTATCTCAAATACTTTTGTATTTTGTTTAGAAGTTCCAATTGTAATTCTAATTGCATTAAGTCCATAACCTGTCATATCTCTAACAATGACACCTTTTTCTAAAAGGCGTTGCGATATATCTTTAGATGAATATCCCTCTAGATATATAAGTATAAAATTTGTATAGCTAGGTATATATTTAAATCCCTTTGAAGTAGCGTATTCTTCATACCTTTTCATTTGTGTAAAATTTTTGTATATGCAATCTGAAACAAACTCTTCATCTTTTAATGCCTCAATACATGAAGCTAAACTCAATGTTGTGATATTAAAAGGTGGTCTTAATTTATAAAGATTTTGTATGATTTGTTTGTTTGCAATACCATAACCAACCCTCATGCCACCTAGTGCATAAGCTTTTGAAAAAGTACCTAAATATATTACATTTGAATATTTACTGATAACTTCGCTTGGTATTATGGCTTTTTGATTATCTTTATATTTTGCATATTCTTGGTATGCCCCATCTAATACCACTAAAGTATTTTTGTCAATCTTATCTAAAAAGTTATACACATCAACTGCATCAAGACACTCCCCTAAAGGATTGTTTGGTAAACAAAGAAAAATAATACTAGCACTTTGTTTTTTATATATTTCCATAAACTCATCTAAGTTGTGTGTGCCTGATGCTGTTTTTAATATGGTTGCCCCTGTTTGTTTTGCATATATTTCATACATAGCAAAAGTTGTTTTTGCCATAATAACTTTACTATTCTTATCGCATTTAGCATGAACACAAAATTCAATTACTTGATCGCTACCTGCGCCTATTATTATATTGTTTTCATCAACTTTAAATTTGGTTGCTAATGCATCTTTTAACTCATACATACTATCATCAGGATAAACAAAAGCATTATTTGCAATTTCTTTTAATCTAACAACTACTTTTTGACTTGTTCCATATGGGTTTTCATTTGAAGCTAATTTAATGATATCCTTATTTTTTACGGCATATTCTCGCATAACCAATTCAATGGGTTTGCCAGCTTCGTATATTTTTAAATTTTGTAGAATACTATTAAATGTCATCTATTTCTCGTACATAACTACCTAGAAATTTAATCTCTTTTTTATATTTATCAAGTATCTCTTTAATATGTGGATCATCTTTGTGTCCATGAAATTGAATATAAAAGATTAATTCTTGTTTTATAATATGTGATTCAATTTTTATAAGATTGATATTGTTTTTATTAAATTCTTCTAAAAATCTCACCAAAGAACCACTTTCTTGTGGCAATTTAACCAAAATAGAACTATTATCAAATCCGCTATTAGCGTTATCAAAATTACTTACAACAATAAAATCAGTTGTATTTGTCATATCATCTTCAATATTTTCAAACAATACAGGCAAGCCGTATAATTTTGCTGCTATATGGGAACATATAACTGCACTATCTTTTTGTTGTAATGCAATTTGTGCTGCTTTTGCTGTAGAGTTGACAGGGATAAGCTCTACATCATCAAGTTTATATTCTGTTAAAAAATTTCTACATTGTCCAAATACGATATCCTTAGAATATATTTTTTTAATATCATCAATATGTTCGCAAGAAGTAGCAAACGAATGATGTATTTCCATCTTGTTTTGTGAAATAATTTTTAAATTGTATTCGTTTAATGCCATCAAAGTATCATTTACCATTCCATTACTACTATTTTCAACAGGAACTATCCCAAACTTTGCTCTAGAAGCATTAACTTCACTAAAAACACCATTTATGCTATTCATGGCAACATATTCGCTCATAGCACCAAATGTCATTTCGGCTGCTTGGTGAGTATATGTACCAAGAGGTCCTAAAAAAGCTACTTTTTCTGATAACTCAAGATTTCTACTAACTGCAAATATCTCTAAGAAAATAGCTTTAATAGCCTCTTTATTTAAAACTCCATTGCTTTTTTTAGACCGTAAGGCTAGTCTTTGAATAATAGCTTTTTCTCTTTCGGGTCTATAGATAGCTCCGCCACTTTTGGCTTTAACATCTCCTACTTTTAAAACAGTTTTCATTCGGTCATTTAAAAGCTCTAAAATTTCATCATCAATCTTATCCAAAATATCCCTTAATGATTTTAATTGAGCCTCTTCATTCATAAATAATCCTTTTCTAATTCAATCATATTTTCAAACGTTTCTCTTTTCCGTATAACTCTCTCTTCTCCATTTTTTAAAGCAAGTTCAACAACTTTTCCTCTTGTATTATAGTTACTTGCCATGGTAAAACAATAAGCACCTGCACTATAAATAGCCAATAAATCATTATGGTTAGTTCTTGGTAATTTTATATTTTTTGCAAAAAAGTCACCACTTTCGCAGACGGGACCTACAACATTGCACATACTTCGATTACCATTTTTACCAACAACTTCAATTTTATGAAAAGCATTATATAAAGATGGACGAATTAAATCATTCATAGCTCCATCAACAACCACAAATCTTTTGTCCGCATTTACTTTTTCATATAAAACTTTTGTTACAAATATTCCGCTATTTCCAACTAAAAATCTACCTGGTTCACATACTATAGTTATATCAAGTCCAAACAATGAGTCCAAAATAGTTTGAGCATAAACATTTGTATCTATTAATACCTCATCATCGTATGCTATTCCTAATCCTCCACCAACATCAAAAAAACTTAATTCTATTTTTAATGCCGCTTTAATATTGCGTACTAAATTGGCTACTATATTAACAGATTCTTTTATAGGCTCTATATTTATTAATTGACTACCAATATGACAATGGATACCAATAGGATCTAAAAATTCACTTTGTTTTGAGATAATATACATTCGTTTTGCAGTATCTATATCAACTCCAAATTTATTTTCATGCAATCCTGTTGATATATAAGGGTGTGTTTTGGGGTCAACATTTGGATTAACTCGTATAGAAATACGAGCTATTTTACCCAGCTCTTTTGCCATAAGCTCAACCCGTGCAAGTTCTGCTTCACTTTCAAGATTTATCATCAAAATATCAAACTCTAAAGCTTGCTTAATCTCTTCATCGGTTTTGCCGACTCCAGAAAAAATAATTTTATACGGTGCAATACCGACTTCTATGGCTCTTTTTATTTCTCCAATAGAAACACAATCTGCTCCAGCTCCTTGATCTCCCAAATGTTTTATCACACTTAAATTTGAATTTGCTTTTACAGCATAAGATATAAGGGATTTACGAGCTTTAAAAGATTCTTTTAATTTTTGATATTGATTTGTAATATAATCAAAATCATAGACATAATATGGTGTTTGATATTTATTAGCTAACTCTTGGAAATTTATTGACATTACTTTTTACCCTTTTAATATAATCAATATATTAACAAAATTTCAGTAATATTATTATTAATGACTTTATTACGGTATTATGAACTCTTATTTTCAACGACAAGCTTCTTTAAAATTTCATCTTTATTTGTACAAAAATTACCGTTCTTTTCTATCAATAAAAGATCATTTATTTTACCTTTGCTGGAATAAATTTTTGCACTATGTATCTCTATATTAAAATCATCAAATACTTTTGCAACAAAAGCAAATAAACCTTTTTGATCCTTTGTGTTTATTTTAAGTTGAGCTAAAGTTTTAGTATGATTACAATCTATTATTATCTCTTTTTCTTGAATATTAGGTTTTTTTATAGCAATACTTTTTGTCATATCAAATGATAAATGAATAATCTCTTTTATGTAGGGTAAATCATCATCATTGATAGCTTTATCAAATGTTATTTCAAAAAATTTTTTATCATCAAAAAGCTTATATATTCCCATAGATGTAAGATTTAAAAAGTTTATCTTACCTAAGAGAAATCCAAGGTTTAAGGGTACTACTCTAGTAATTCTGATTGTTAATATATCATTATTTGTAAGACTATAATAAAAATCTCTTGTATCATTTGCATATAGTGAAATTTTGACAATATCTAATGCTTTGTATTTTAAAAACAATTGATGAGAAGATATAGATAATATCTTTTTCTTTATAGTATGCGGTTGCTCTTGATATAGCATTGAATTTTTAATGATATTTTCTTTAGCAATTCTTCGACTACTTATTTTTAATAATTCTTTATTTTCAAAAGCAGGGAGTGATTGTAAAAATAATTCACGCAATAAATTTGCAGTATTGCTAGAATATATAAATTCGCCAACAGCACTAACATCAGCATAAGTTAAAATATATAATAACTTTAAAGTTTGTTTGTTTTGCAATAATCCTGTAAAATGTAAAATTACATCTTCAGAATATATATCTTCAGTGGTTGCTACTTGATTCATTTTGTTGTGATATTTAACTATTCTAGCACCCAAGTTCATAAACTCATTGTCTATATGAAAAGAATTCGCAAATTTCTTAAATAACACTTCTCCAACTAAATGATGATCTTTTCCTCTTCCTTTTCCGCTATCATGAAACAAACAAAGCAACTTAAGGAGCTGTTGTTCTGTTTTGTCTAACGATTTATATAGATTATATACAAACTTATCTTTAATATTTTCTATATGCCATAAAGCTTGAATTGTATGTATATCTACAGGATGAACATGATAACCATCAAATTGAGCTTGGTTTATTATTTTTTTTAAAGAAGGCAAAATCACCCGTAATAATTTCGCATTATAAATAAGTTTTACAAAAGGGCTTAGATTATCTTTTTTCAATAGAGTATAGATATTTTGTTTAATAGTATTTGTTAAAACAGTTGGCTTAATCGTTTGATATACAAAGTACTGAAATGATTTATCAAATGAATTTACATCATCTGGTAGTTTAAGTAAAAGTTTCAATAAAGTATTTAGTTTTTTTGGTTTCATATGAAATGTACAATATACTTTACGATTATATATATAGATATTTTTCTCATGTCTATATTTTTTAAGATTTAAAATATTACTTTTCTCAAATAAATATATTCTTACAATTTTCTTAATCATAATAGATGTAAATCTATGAACAGCATGTAAAGAATTAAAAAGTTTTGTCATACACAAACTTTCTTTTACAACTTTAGTCTTATCTTCAAACCCCAAACGAGTACTTAATTCTGGTAAGATATCAAAATTAACAATATCCAATTTTTTCTTAGCGCATAAATGTAATGCATTTCTAATACGAAATATATATTCTAAGGATATACGATAATTTTTGTATTCATCTTCGCTAAATAATTCTCCGGACAACTCTTTTACATTAGTAATTCCATATGTTATAGTTGCTATCCAAAATAACATATTAGACTCTCTCATCCCTCCGTATCCATCTTTAATATTTGGTTGCATGCAAAGTGGATATTTAATAAGTCTTTTACGATGTTCCTCTATTTTTTCTAATACAAACTCTTTTTGTTCAAATTTTCTTATGTTTGCAAGCTTATTTTGAAAATAAAACCAAAGATGTTTTGAACCGTAGATAAGGCGTGATTCTAAAATAGAAGTTTTTATAGTAATATCACTTTTAGCAGATGTTTCAATATCTTCTAATGTATGTACGCTGGAGCCAAGCTTTAAACCACTATCCCATGCTAATGTCATAAATTCTTCTATGATAGGTGTAATATTAAAACCACTAACGTCCTCATACAAAAGCATAATATCAATATCACTATACACACACAACTGTTCTCTACCATAGCTACCAAGTGCTATTAAAGTAATAGGTATCGAATTACTGGTTGGCATATAGCTACCAAAATGTTTTCGCAAAAGATATTTATACATAACTTGTATAAAACTATCTATTTTTGTAGTATGTTTTGTAAAAAAATCTTTACCTTGTGATTGATTAAAAACTATATTTAGAGAATTAAGATAATCTTTAATATATGATTTAATGACTGTAGCAATTTCGAAATCACTTGCATTATTCGATAAGAGTTGTTCTATTTTAATATTTAAATTTAACATGTTTGTCCAATTATTATTAATTTTACAATTCTTATATTGATTTAAACTTAAATAGCTAAACTACTATTATGACACGAAGAAATGCTCTGCATATTATCTTGATTTTAAGGGTTAATTTACTAATTTTTAGATAAAATCTTCGATATTGACTAAGAGGAATTTTATATTATGACAGACTATAAAGATAGTTTACTATTACCAAAAACCGATTTTCCAATGCGTGGGAATTTACCTCAAAACGAGCCAAAACAATATAAACTTTGGGATCAGCAAAACATTTACAATAAAATGAAAAAAAATAGACAAGGTTGCGAAAGTTTTACGCTTCATGATGGTCCTCCTTATGCAAATGGAAATATTCATATAGGTCATGCTTTAAATAAAATTTTAAAAGATATTATTCTTAAGTATCACTATTTTGATGGCAAATCTACTAGATTTACGCCGGGCTGGGATTGTCACGGTTTACCTATTGAACAAAAAGTTGAAGAAGACCTTAATAAAAAAACTAGAAAAGATAAAAATACAAAAACCAAAAAAGAGTTACCAAAAAATGAATTTAGACAATTGTGTAGAGATCATGCTACAAAATTTGTAGATATTCAAAGAACTGAATTCAAAAAGCTTGGTATTATAGCTGATTGGGAAAAACCATACTTAACAATGGATTTTAAATTTGAAGCAAATATCTATAGAGAATTAATAGCTATTGCTAAACAAGGTCTTTTGATTCAAAGAAGTAAGCCTATATACTGGTCTTGGGCCGCACAAACTGCTCTTGCTGAAGCAGAAGTAGAATATAAGGACAAAGTATCTCCCTCCATTTATGTTGCATTTAAATTAAAAAAACTTGACGCAAGTATAATTATTTGGACCACAACACCTTGGACTTTACCTGCTAATACTGGAATCAGTTTAAATGGTGAAGAAATATATATATTAACTTCTGATAATTTTATAGTTGCTAAAAAACTTTACAGTTCACTTATAAATGATGAAGTTATATCTGGCGATATTGTAAAAGATATTGATCCTAAGGTTTTAGAAAACACATTTGCAATAAACCCTTTGAACCAAAAAAATTCTAAAATAATCTTAGGCGATCATGTAATGATGGATGCAGGAACTGGTGTGGTACATACAGCTCCGGGTCATGGTGAAGATGATTATAAGGTTGGTCTTAAATATGGGCTTGATGTAATTATGCCTGTTGGTGCTGACGGAGCTTTTGATAATACGATTGTACGAGAAAATTTGCTTCCAAACCCAGAAGAGTTTTTAAATGTAAATGTCTTTAAGGCAAACGATAGAATTTTAGAACTTTTAGACGATGCACTTCTTAAAAGAGTTGATATTACTCACTCTTATCCACATTGTTGGAGAACTCATAAACCTGTTATCTTTAGAGCAACCAAACAATGGTTTATAGCTATTGATAAGAGTTACGGAGAAAATGGGCAAACATTAAGACAAAATGTCCTAGAAGCTATAAAAGATATTAACTTTTATCCACAGCATGGAGAAAATAGATTAAGAAGCATGATTGAGAGTAGACCTGATTGGTGTATTTCACGACAGCGAGACTGGGGAGTGCCTATTGCTTTTTTTGTGAATAAATTAACAAACGAAATCGTTTATGATGAAAAAGTACTAAACTATATTGCTATGATTTTTGAACAAAAAGGTGCTGATGCTTGGTATAGTATGGACATTAAAGATTTATTGTATCCAGGAAGTGGATTAAACCCTGATAATCTTGAAAAAACCATGGATATATTAGATGTTTGGTTTGATAGTGGTTCAACTCAAAATGCAGTATTAAAAAGTAGAAATTATGACGCAGGTTCCTTCCCTGCCGATTTATATTTAGAGGGTAGTGATCAACATAGAGGTTGGTTTCAAAGTTCACTCTTAACTTCATTTGCAAATAGTGAAATAGCGCCATACAAAAATGTTATTACACACGGCTTTACGATGGACTCCAAAGGCGAAAAGATGTCTAAATCAAAAGGTAATGTAGTCGCCCCCGATAAAGTCATCAAACAATATGGTTCAGAGATACTTAGACTTTGGGTTGCTATGAGTGATTATCAAAATGATCAAAAAATATCTGATGATATTCTAAAACAAATGGGTGAACAATACAGAAAAATAAGAAATACTTTACGATTCTTGCTCTCAAATATTAATGATTTAGAAACTATAGTTGAAATTGAGCAAATGGGCATTATGGATAAGTGGATATTAAACAGATCTAAAAATATATTTGATAGTATTGATACTGATTTTAAAGAATATGAGTACTCAAGAGGGCTTAATAAGCTTAATAACTTTTTAGTAGCTGATTTATCAAATATTTATCTTGATATTTGTAAAGATAAACTTTATTGTGATACAAAAGATGGTATTGAACGAAGATCATCTCAAAGTGCTATGACCATGATTGCTAAATCTTTAATAGGAATTTTAGCTCCTATTTTAACTTATACCATGAATGAAATATTAACATTTGCACCTACTGTTATCACAAATGGTACAACAGATATTTTTGATTATAAAAAGTTCAAAATACCAAATGTTTCATTTGATGCTAATGAAACTTACCTTTTAGAAGCTAAAGAAAAATTCAATGAAAGTATAGAAGGTCTTAAAAAAAACAAAACTATTAAATCTACTTTAGAATTAGTGATATATACAAACAGTTTAGAATTTAACAAATTAACCTCAACAGAAGCTGAAGATTGGTTTGTAGTAAGTCGTGTTGTCTATCATACAGAAGAAAATAAACTAGCTTCATTTGAAATTAATGCAGATACTTTTGAGATTTATAATGCAAGCAAAGCTAAATGTCCTAGGTGCTGGAAATTTGCTAGCCAAGACGAAAAGTCAATTTGCCCTAGATGCGAAAGTGTGGTAAACTAATGGGCGAACCTGTAACTTTAACATTTATATTTCAAACGATTGGTATAGTATTATTTATAACAGCAATTGGAATTGTGCTTGTTAGAATAAAAGCTCGAAGGATAAATAAAAAGGATTCAAAATGATGCCATTTTCTGATGAAGATTTACAAGAACCAGTAAAAAATATAATTACAACGAAAATAACCCCCATGCTAGCAAAAGATGGTGGAGAGATTGAACTATTAAAAATAAAAGATGCTAAAATATATGTACAGTTAAAAGGTGCTTGTGTAGGTTGCGCAGCAAGTGGGAGTACTTTGAAATATATTGTTGAAAAAAACCTACAAGAATTTATACACCCAGAACTTAGTATAATAAATGTATTACCGGAAATGAGGAATGAAGTATTAAATGATTAATATACATAAATCTTTGCAAAAGGCGCATAGCTTTTTTACTGATTGTCAATACGATAAAGCAAATTTTATATATTCTCAACTCTTATCTTTAGATATAACAAATGAAGAGTATAAGCTTTATTGTATATTATGTGATATTGGCAAAGATGATGAAGGCAAAGGCCAATCTTTATTTGACCGTTTTATAATTGCAAAAAATGACAATACTAAAGATGCTGTTAAATACATTATGGACATGATCGATGCATATGATGGAAACAACGAGAAGATGATGAGTATTTTAAAAGATATATCAGCACAAAATACACAAAATCTTGATGCCATTAAATATGAAGATTTTGAAACCTTAATTAAACAACGAGGTTCATTTAGAATTGCTTTTGAAGATATCATGTTTAGCACAAAAGTTGCCATCACCTCTAGAAATGAGTTTTTTGAATTTGTGAATCAATTAATTGACAATAACTTTAAAAACATTGCTTATAGTTATTTAGATGGTTTTAACGAATATTTTAAATACGATCAACAAATTATAGAGCTATACGATAAACTAGGGGATAAACCAATTGATATTAACAAAAAATAATATTACTTATACAGATCATTCTAAAAATGCAAATATTAGTACAACATTCATAACTTCAAAACAAAATGAACTATTTATTGTTGATGCTAAAAAAAATGGTTGTCAAAATTTTATAACATCAAGAGAATTAAAAAATAATTTCGATTTTTCTACCATTAAAATCATAGGCATCACTGGTACAAACGGTAAAACCACGACTGCCGCTGCTATATACTCTATGTTATTAGATTTAAATTTCAAAGTAGCCCTACAGGGTACTCGTGGGTTTTTTATAAATGATACTAAAATAAAAAAGTATTCTTTAACAACACCCGTGCAGTTGGAAAATTTTTCAAATATTCAAAAAGCTGTTGATAATAAATGTGATTTTTTTGTTATGGAAGTTAGTTCACATTCTATCGTACAAAATCGAATTGAAGGTCTTAATTTTGTACTTAGAGTGCATACTAATATAACACAAGATCATCTAGATTATCATAAAACTATACAAGAATATATAGATATTAAGAACTCTTTTTTTTCTAATGATGAACCTAAACTTATCAACAAAGATGATCCTAAAATAAAATACAAACTTAAAAATGCATTTTCGTATGGACTTGATAATAATGCGACATATAAAGTGCAAGCCTATAGCTTAACTAACGGTATAAACTGTGCGATACAACATTTTAATAATATGGTTAATGTATCATCTTCTATGATAGGAGTCTTTAATGTTTACAACTTGACTGCTGCTATTGCTTGTGTTCATATTTTGACAAACAAACCTTTGCAAGAGATTTGTGATACTATAGAAAATTTTGGAGGAGTTAATGGAAGAATGGAAATAGTAAACAATCATCCATTAGTTATAGTAGATTTTGCACACACTCCAGATGGTATGAAAAAAGTTTTTGACTCATTTATAAATAATAATATCATAGTAGTATTTGGCGCAGGTGGCAATAGAGATAAAACAAAAAGACCTTTGATGGGGCAGCTAGCTAATGATTATGCTAAACATATAATCGTTACATCTGATAATCCGAGATTTGAAGATCCCGATTTAATTGCAAATGATATTGTATCTAGTATTGCTGATAAATCAAAAATAGAAATTGATTTAAATAGAAAATCTGCTATTTCAAAAGCCATATTAATGGCAGAAAAAATTGACAAATCGGTTGTTTTAGTTTTAGGTAAGGGGGATGAAGAGTATCAAATAATTTATGATAAAAAAATGCCTTTTAGCGATAAAAAAATTATCAAGGAATTAACTCATAAATAAATTTATAGCTTTATCAAAATCATCAAAAGATATTTTAAGAATTGCACAAATGTCACTCAACTTACCTGTCAATATATTAATTGTAGGTCAAAATGGTGTTGGACGTAAATTATTGGCAAATGAAATATTGTCAAATTGTGATACTTTTTATGCTAAACAATTAGAAGAGCTTATTATCTCAAAAACAATAAATTTATCACAATACACAACACTTATATTGTACAACCTTCATGAAGTTATAAATAAGCATGAATTTTTAAATAATTTATCATCTATCAAAATAATAGCAACTACTCTTAGAGAAGACAAACAATATAGTGACAAGTTTGCTGTCAAAATACACATACCTCCTCTAGCTAGTAGACCAGAAGATGTCAATGCACTTATTGCATTTTATACGCAAGAAGTTAAACAATTGTATCCACTAGCTACAATCCCAAAAACAATCGATGTAGATCTTAGTGAAAATGGTATTACTTTAAAACAATCTATATATAAAAAAATACTGTTTAGTTGTGTAGATAAAAAAGAGATGGCGGATATACTTTATGATTTTTTTATAAAAGAATTAAAAAATGAACCAACTTACAAACAACTTCTAAGTATTTATGAAATTCCACTTTTCAATGCAGCTAAAAGTATATACAAGTCGCAATTGCAAATCGCAAAAAAACTAGACATAAGCAGAATCACTCTTCGTAAAAAGATGGATAAGTACTCTATATAATATGTTAAATGATTCTTTTTATAGCTCATTTATAGAACATGATTTAAACCCATTTATTCTGTTTGATTCGAAAGGAAAAATAGAAGATTTCAACAAAGAAGCGGAATTATTATTAAATGTTGCACGCCCAAAAGAATTATACGAGTTGGCTATAGCGAACGCTTCAATAAATTATGGATTTAACCAAAAATTTATCTCTTTAAAATATGAGAGATACTCATATTATGCGATTTTAGTTGGATATATAAATGATAGCAAAATTGCTATAATGTTATACAAGTCAGTATCCATAAAACAACCCTTGCTCCCAAATAACGACGTAGAGTTAATAAATATTTTTCGTTTAATAGAATTATCTAAAACTACGATACTTTTACAACATGATATCAAAATTGATGAACACTATGATATATCTATACCGGATATAAAAATAAATATAAAATATTTTTTATTAGTTTTGTCTAAATGTTTTGAACTGTTTAAAAATGAACATCATTTACAATTAAAAGTTTATATTAAGATCGGGGAATATGAGTTGATAAAAGAGAAAAAACACCAGATAGTATCAATAGAATTTACATCAAAAAATAAACATAAAATACCAAAAGAACTAGAATATCAAGCTTCAAAAGCATGTATGCATCTTTTTATAGATGATAAAAAAATAATACTTGATTTTCCAATGATTGTATCATAGTTGAAATTCATGAGTATTAGGACATATATTATTCATAAAACAGTCGATTATAAAATCTTCACTAGCGACAATTAAATCATCTGGGACATTTTGACCTATCGAAAGATAAGATATAGGTTTTTTACTTTTGTGCGTACATGATATTAAATTACCGAAACTTTTAGTTTCATCTAATTTACTAAAACTAAGATTATTAATATCCAAAAGAGAATACCTAGCTAACACCTCTTCTAAATCTGTTGTTTTTGTATTTGCAGGTAAAACTAGTGTTTTTTCTATAATAATATCATTATTTAATTTTAACTTATATTCATTAATTAACTCAATTTTATCCATATCATACTGACTACTGCCAGCAGTATCTATAAAGATATATTGACAATCTTCAAGCTTGTTTATTGCTATATTTAGTTTGTCTATTTGATTAACAACCTCAAAAGGAAGTCTCATCACATTTGCATATGCTTTGAGTTGTTCAATTGCGCCTATTTTAAATACATCTAATGTTATAATTCCAACTTTATAATTAATTGGCATCTTATATGCAAATCTTGCTGCTAGTTTTGCTATCATGGTTGTTTTACCAACACCAGTAGATCCAACAAACATCATTATTTTCTTTTGATTAAGCCCTAGTGGTATCTCTTGCTTGATAGGAATTAACTTTTTTAATACTAATTTAAAAAATGAATTTACCTTAACAGGACTTGATTTAAAAGATTCAGGTAACTGCTGGGTCGTCTTTTTTAGAATAGTATATATTATCTCTTCATCTACTTCATTTAATTTAAATAGATTATACATATTCATAAATTCAGCGGGAACGACTAAATCAAACAAAATATTATTTTTCATAATTTAACACCTAACTAGCTTCTAATATGTCGCAAGCACCTTGCGCTATAATTAATTCTTTTTCTATATTTACAGCTACAATATACTGTTTTGTATATGGAAGAAGAAATGTTTTTGTATCTGCTTGTATTTCAAGATAATCATCAAGAGGATACCTATGTATATCCAACACGTTACCTAAAAGTTTATCATTTTCAATAATTTTACAACCTATTAAATCAAACCAAAAGTATTGCTTATCTTGCAAAACACAACTATCTTTTGTTTTTTCTATCGTAGATAGAAGTTGTTGATTGACAAGTTTACTAGAATCTTCAATCGTATCATAGCCTACAAACTTGATTAAATCATTTTTTATATTAAAATTATCAATAGTTAAAACTATATCTTTAGTAGTTGTAAAAGTGCTATTCTTAGAAAATTGTTCTGGGAAATCAGAATCAATATATAACTTCAAATGACCTTTTAAACCAACTGTCTTTCCAATTTTAGCTATATATATCTTATCTTTCATTTAAAACATATGTATTGCATAAGATATTCCATCTTTTTTTACACCCATTTATCATCATTTTGATTATATTCATCGTGATACAATTTTTATCAATTTAAATATCTGTATCTTCACTGTGAGTACTAATGACAATTGCGGCGATATCATCGGGATAATTTGCAATTAACTTAGCATAATGGACAACAAAATCAACCATCATAATTTGAATTATTTTTTTAAACCTGTCAATTTTTGTACTCTTTCACTTGCCTGTGCACCTATGCCTAACCAATAATCTAATCTCCCTTGATCAAATTTTAATTCTTTTGGATTAGATACAGGATTATAGTATCCTATTGATTCAATCCAGCCAGAATCTCTTCTTTTTCTACTATCTGTTACAACTATTCTGTAAAATGGTTTTTTATTTCTTCCCATACGTGTAAGTCTAATTACTGTCATTTTATTGCCTTTTTATAATTTATTTGTTTACTTTTATATTAAGTGCTAAATATTAAATAAATACTTAGCACTTAATACGAAGTATATTTATCGCTTTAATCCCGGTCTTTTATTGCCACCTTGAGCACCCATTTGGGAGATCATTTTTTCCATATCCTTCATGCCATTTTTCCCTGACATTTTTTTGGCCATTTTTGCAGCATTTTTAAATTGCTTTAAAATTTTATTAACTTGGACTTCAGATAATCCAGCTCCAACAGATAATCTTCTCTTTCTGCTTAAGTTTATCAAAGATGGTGTTTGTCTCTCTTTTTGTGTCATTGAAGATATTAAAGCTTTAATCCTATTTATTTCTCCTGAGTTTTCTAAATCTACATCTTTGAGTTGACTAGCCATTTGCCCTATTCCAGGTATCATAGATATTATTGATTTCATAGAACCCAACTTTTTCATCATCTCTAATTGTTCTAAAAAGTCATTAAAATTAAACTCGCCTTTTTTAATTTTTTTACTTACTTCTTTTGCTTTTTTTTCATTTATAATTACAGATGTTTTTTCCGCTAAACCATCAATATCTCCTTTGCCCATTAATCTTGAAACTATTCTCTGAGGAATAAATACTTCAAGATCAGGCATTTTCTCACCAACACCTACAAATCTTAATGGTACCCCTACTTGATGTGCCAACGAAATAGCAACTCCACCTTTTACATCGCCATCATATTTAGATAATATAACCCCATCTATCCCTATTTTCTCTTCAAATGTGCTTGCTGTTCTTGTCGCATCATGCCCAGTTAAGGAATCTGCAACATAAAAAATTTCATCTGGTTCAATAGTATTTTTAATCTTTTTTAGCTCCTCCATAAGCTCATCGTCGATAGCCAATCTACCAGCCGTATCGATTAACAAGACATCATAAGCACCGTCAATTGCCTTTTTCTTTGCATTTTTGACAATTTTAATCGGGTTTAACTCATTATCCTCAAAATATAAGTCAACTTCTAGATTAGTAGATATTTGTTTGAGTTGTTCGATAGCTGCTAATCTTTGTAAATCTGCAGCTACCATTAAAACTTTCTTCTTTCTTATTTTAAGATAATTGGCTATCTTTCCAGTAGTAGTAGTTTTACCACTACCTTGTAATCCTGTCATTAAAATTGTTGTTAAAGAGGATTTGCTACTATATACAAATCCAATATTCCCCTTGGCTGTTAAAATAGTCGTTAAAGTATCTTGTAATGATTTTAGGAATGAATCTTGTCCTATCCCATTTTGTTTTGTTTCTAATTCTATTTGTGTGATTAACTCTTTGGTTGTTTTATAATGCACATCTGCTTTTAGTAATTCTTTTTTTAATTGTTGTAATGCTTTTTTTAAGGCATTAGCATCATCTTTATATCTAATTTTCCCAACAATACTTTTAAAAGAACCTGTTAAAGTATCAAACACTTGCTATCTCCAAATTTATAATTTCAAATAATATAGTATACTAGATTAAATATAGATTAAAATGAAAATATGTATTTCTTTTATTTAAAGGTTTTACTTAATATTTAATGATCTATAATTAATCTATAATTAAGTTTAGAATCCGAAATTATAAAATTCTTTTGGTTCTTTTGCTTGAAATTCATAATGCAGAATTCTAGTTATTTTTGAATGCAACAACATTCTATTAATTTGACTTACATTCTTACCATATTTCAAATCTCCAATAATTGGAAAATTCGCAAACTGACAATGAACTCTAATCTGATGCGTTCTTCCGTTCTCAATGATAATTCTGACTTTACTTTTATTTCCTTCGACTAAATAAGGAATTATTGTAGTTTTGGCAGGTTTTCCCTTTTGACTATCTATTTTACTTTGTGCACTTTTGCCCTTGATAGTTAAAATTGGCTGATTAATAATTAATTCTTCAATAAATTTACCATCTACAATAGCCACATATTCTTTATAAACTTTATTCTGTGCGAATTCTTTAATAGCTTTTTGTCTAAAGTTTTTATTTTTTGCAAACATCATCACACCGCTAGTTTCTTTATCTAATCGATTTAGTAAAATACAATGTGGAAAAGAATCTGCTACCTCATAAGCATTTAAAAATGCTGGCTTATCTACTACTAAAATATCATCATCTTCGAATATAACTTTAGATGGGGCTATGTGTTTTATTTTAAATACCGTCGATTCTTTCATTAAGGCACGAGCAACTACTAGTTTTTGACCATTTACACTAACAACACCTTTGTCGATGAGTTCTTTTGCTTTTTTATTTGACATGTATTCTTGTAAAGCTAACAATTTATATGCCATTTGAGCCATTTATTATCCTTTTGTATTATTTATTTCATTAATTATTGGTTCAATATTCCCAGATTGTACCAAACTCGTTTTTTTCAGTTTATTACTATTATGAAGAACTTTAGGCAATTCATAAGCATCAACTAATTTATAGTCAATAACGCATTCAAAAAGTGATTTTTGGTTAAATATTGTTTTACCACTAATTAATTTGCATTTAAAGAAAGCTGGCTCGATAGGATTATGTCCCCCTGCACTATGTATAAATGAACCGCCCAAAATAACAATATCACTAATGGCATAGATATTATTCAACTCTCCCATCTTATCAATTAGTATTATATCGCTATTAAAATTAGTAAGCTTAGAATATCTACTAAATGTAATATTCTTATTGTTACAAAAAGTTCTAATTAATTCAAAAACTTCATCAAATCTCTCAGGGTGTCTTGGTACTATTATTAGTTTGCCTTGATTTTTATTCCAAGAATTTAAAATCAATTCTTCCTCTTCTTTGTGAGTGCTACCTGCTGTGATTACAATATCGTTAGGCTTTATTAATTTTTTTGTAATTTTAGGTAAAGTTGTTAATTTAATATTTCCAATAACCTCTACATTTTTAGCCCCTAGTTCAACAAGTCTAGTTTTATCTATTTTGCTTTGAGCAAAAATTTTATCAATATTTTTAAAAATATACTTATAAAAAAATGAAAATCTTTTATAAGTTTTATATGATTTATCATTAATTCTAGCATTTATTAAAATAGTTTTTGTACCTTGTTTTGATGCGACTAAAAACAATATGTACCACAACTCTGCTTCAACAACTAACAATACTTTTTGTGGGGTCATCCAAAATGGTAAAAATATTTCAAATGGCAAATATCTTACATTGACTTTCATATTTAAACCATGCTCAAATCCAGTATTTGTAATAACAGATAAATTTATATCTTCTTTATTATATTTTTCGATAATCGGCTTGATGGCATTAACCTCACCCATAGAGCATGCATGAAACCAAATATTATTCTTTTTAAATTTTAAATTATTTTTAAAAAAAAACTTTGCTGGTATCGCATCTTTATACTTTGAACTAAAACTTTTAAATATTAAATAAGGGATTGCTATAATATATATTATTAAAGCTAGTAAGTAGTAAAAAAAAGTAAACATTACTTATCTAAAAGCTAAATATCTACGCTTGATTTTCTTCTATATATATAATCCTACCGCAGTGTGGACATGTTTTAATATCATCAGAACTAATAAATTCATAATATAGTCTATCGTTTATTTTCATATGACATCCATAACAAGCTTGATGTTTTACAGGTACTACTGACTTTTCTTTAGCCCATTTTCTGATTTTTTCATAGAATATTAAAACTTTTTGATTTACTTTTTCAAACAAATGTGTTCTATGTTTAGATACTTCAGTACGAGCTAATTCTAAATCTTTGACAATTGTTTCGACAGACAATCGTATCTCTTTTGCCGATTCTTCTTCGTTGGTTAATTCTTCTTTTAACGTTGCAATCTCTTCTTCTTTTTTAGATATTAAATAATCCAATCTAACGATCTCATCATTAGCAAAATTAATTTGTTCTTTTGCAATTTCTTCTTCAAGCTGTAATGCTTTTATTTCTCTTTCAGTTTTGACAACTGTCCCTTTTTCTTTAATCTCTTCTACTTTTGAAGACAACTCTTTTAAATGAATATCATTTTTTATTTTTTTATTTTTATTTTCATCAATATTGTGATACAAATTCTCAATTTGTTCGTTTAATACATTTATAGTTTTTAAAAATACATTTAGCTTCGCATTTTCATTAGCAATTTTGGGCTCAAATTCTGTAATAGCAATATCATATTTTGATAATTGTATGAGTTGTTCTAAGTCTTTATTCAATACTGTTCCTTCTTTATCTCTTGTTTAAATAGCTTTTATTAAATTTCATTTATAATTAAATGGATTTTGTGAATTTGTCATTATAGCTTGTATTTCATTTTTTAGCAAATATTTTTTAACTATTTGCATCAATAAGGTTGTAAAATAATGCTCGCTTTCATAATGCCCTATATCAATTAAACTAATTTGTCGAGCACGAGCTTCCATCGCATCATGATATTTAATATCTCCTGTTAAAAAGCAATCAGCTTTAATATAAGGTAATAGACTCATCCCAGAACCAGTAACTAACGCGATTTTACTTATCATACTCGTACACTGTACATTTTTATCAAAACTTAAATTCAATTTATCTTTAACTAATTGTTTTAATTCATCAAAGTTCATATTAACATTTGCATAACAAATAAAATCTTTATCACACCGAATATCAAAACCCAAAATATCAGATCCAACATATCGATTTAGATGACTTTTGTCGATATTTGTATGCATCGATATTAGTTTAATATCTTTTTCTATGAGTATTTTTAATATTTTAGTTGAATAGTTATCATAATTAATAGTTTTAATAGGATCAAAAATTAATGGATGGTGTGTGATAATTAAACTACTCGATTCAATATTTTTAAGAAGATCTAAATCTAAATCTAAAGATATATAAACCTTATTAAATTCATCATCCATAGAACCAACGATTAGTCCGCTATTATCCCATCGTTCTTGCATAGAAAAAGGAGATATTGTGTCTAAAAAGTTATACAAATCTTTAACTAACATTATATTGTCCTTTTTGTTTATTCTAATATTTTATCAAAGCTATAATAAAACTTATTAATTAAAGTATTCGCATCTTTTCTTGACTTTTATAAAGTTGAGCACAGCCAATTGAAAGTTCACGTATTTTTAATATATAATTTTGTCTTTGTATTTGCGATATGGCTTTTCTTGCATCTAGCGTATTAAATACATTTGATGCTAGCATACAATTATCATATGCTGGCAATGGTAAATCATTTTCTAAACACAATTTACATTCATCAAAATACTCATCGAAGTGTTTAAATAAGATTTTTGTATTTGCTACTTCAAAATTATACTTACTAAATTGAACTTCACTTTCAAAATGTATATCTTTATATGTGGTAATTCCATGTTCATTTTTATTCCAAATAATATCAAAAACACTATCAACGCCTTGCAAATACATAGCAAGTCGTTCTGTCCCATAGGTAATCTCAACAGCAACTGGATCGCAAGAAATACCACCTACTTGTTGAAAATAAGTAAATTGAGTAACCTCCATACCATCAAGCCATACTTCCCAGCCAAGACCCCAAGCACCAAGTGTTGGAGACTCCCAATTATCCTCTACAAACCTAATATCATGTTTAGACAAATCAAGTCCTAGATATTCTAAAGATTTTAAGTACAAATCTTGGATATTATCAGGACTAGGTTTTATTAATGCTTGAAACTGATAATAACTTCCAAGCCGATTTGGATTTTCCCCATATCTTCCATCTGTTGGTCTTCTTGAAGGTGCTACATAAGCTACACTCCAAGGTTTGCTATCAAGACTTCTTAAAAGTGTTGCTGGATGAAATGTCCCTGCCCCTGACGGTATATCGTAAGGTTGTAGAATATTACAGCCTTGGGAAGCCCAATATTGTTGTAACTTTAAAAGTAATTGACTAAATGTCGTAGTCATCTATATTAAAACCTCTATTTCTCTACTGTCATTAACAACTTTTTTTTCTTTAACAACTCTATCCTCTTTCATCTTTACAGCTAGCTCTTTATTTGTGATTGCTAAAATTTGCATAGCTAAATATGCAGCATTTACAGCACCTGCACGTCCTAGTGCCACAGTAGCAACTGGCATACCAGCTGGCATCTGAACCGTTGAAAGCATAGCATCCATACCATCCATTGCTCCACCTTTCATAGGTACTCCAATGACTGGCTTAGTTGTTGTTGCTGCTAATGCACCTGCTAGATGTGCTGCCATACCAGCAGCAGCAATAAATACTTTAGCACCTTTTTCCTCTGCTTCTTTAATATAATCCTTGGTTCTCTGAGGGCTTCTATGTGCAGAACTTACAATCAATTCATATTTTATATTAAATGACTCAAAAGTACTAGCACATGACTTGATAACTTCATAATCACTCTTACTTCCCATTATTATTGATACAAAATCCATATATTTTCCTTATGTTAATCATTACATCTATGTATATTATCACAATAGTAATAATATATTATTGAATTGTATGATTTTATATTAAGTGTTGTATAATAAAGATTAGTATATTAATAATAATTATAAAAGGAAAAAAATGGCGAAGATATTTGAATTTGGACAAAAAATAGACAAATACGATTTTAAGGTTGTAAACGAAAGAGATGCAAGAGCTAGTGCTGGAATAATGTTTTTATTGGGGACGATAACATTATTTGCATTTTTAATGAGTAGAAATTTATTTTGGGCAAATCTCTTTACAATCACATTTATATTAGAATTTTTTATTAGAATCTTTATAAATCCACGATTTGCACCATATATGCTTCTTGGTTCACTGATAGTATCAAATCAAGAGCCAGATTGGGTGGAAGCTAGCCCTAAAAAATTTGCATGGATTTTAGGTGTAATTTTAGGTGCTATTATGACATATTTTATTGTATTTAATATTATGACACCCGCTAGAATGATTACGTGTTTATTGTGTCTGTTTTTGCTTTATATGGAATCTGTCTTTGGCATATGTCTAGGTTGTATTATTTATAAAAGATTAAATATAAAGCTATATAAATGCCCAGGTGGAGTATGTGAAGTGCCTCAAAAAAATAAGAATTTACTTTCTAAGTTTGTACTTGTTGCATTATATCTAGTGCTTTTTTATGGACTATTTTATGGACTTAAAACTTATAAATATGATGGATATACAAGTTCATTGATAACTCAAGCACAAAAAGATGCTATGGAGTTTGGCAACATGGACGATGAGAATGAAGATAATAATAATGAAGTTATTAATAAAAATAATGATTGCGATGCTCCACAATGGGCTATCGATATGGGACACGAAGATATGTGGCTTAAACATCATGGTTGCCAATAGGTTAAGGTAAACAAAATATAGTAAAATTAAGAGATCAAATGGAAAAACGATACAAAATATTAAGCAATAATAGTTTAGTATTTTTAGATTATCCAGGCAGTGGAACAGAACTTACACAGATGCAATAAACGATGTAGAATTTACATTAGTTTTTCATTCATATGATAAAAAACCTATGATTTTAATACTTTTTTGTAAAGCAAAAGTAATGACTTTTATCACTATTTAAAAGATTGAATGATAAAAATGAATAATAGTAATAAACTAGAAACATACAAAGAAAAACACTTTACACCACCAAATATGAAAAATATTTAACAAAATACAATAGTTATTATCATAAGTTAGATATAATTAATGTATTGTAAATATGTTTTAAAAGGGGACAGATGAACATCTTAACAAAACTAAGCAAATACTATTTATATATGATTATAGTATTTTTTATAGGAAGACTCTCGCTATTTATCATATATTTTGATAAGCTTCAAAATAGTGATACTAACTATTGGCTTACATTTATTTATGGGCTAAGAATGGACACTATTGTTGCAAGTACATTGCTTATAATTCCTATGTTTTTATTAACATTAAGTCCAACAATAATCAAAAACTTTACAAATTTATTTTTAAAATATTATTTTTTAATTGTATTATCATTTTTAATCTACATGGAAGTTGCGACTTTCCCTTTTATAGCGCAATATGATGTAAGACCAAATTATCTTTTTGTTGAATATTTAGTATATCCTAAAGAAGTATTTTCAATGATATTTGCAGAGTATAAATTTGCTTTATCTGTGGCATTTATGCTTATTGTTAGTTTTATATATTATTATTTAAAATATATAAAAGATAGTTTTACAGAAATATTTAATACAAGTTATTTAAAAAGAATAGCTTTATTTATACCATTGTTGCTACTGTTGTTTATAGGTATCCGTTCTTCATTTGGTCACCGTGGAGCTAATATATCAGACGCAATGTATTCATCTAATCGAACAGTAAATGAGATAACAAAAAACTCAATTCATAGTGTACTTTACGCAGTATATGTGAATGCAAAATATGAAGGTAATAGAGTCGTTAAACAATATGGCAGAATGGATATTAAAGAAGCGATAAGCAGAGTTGAAAAAAGACTTAACATCAAAAGTTTAGATGATAAATTTCCTTTATTAAGAGTAGAAAAAACTCACTTTAAAACTCAAAACTCAAAAAATTTAGTGATATTTTTACAAGAGAGTCTAGGTTATCAGTTTGTACAAGCAGTTGGTGGAGAAAAAGGTATCACTCCAAATCTAAACAAGCTAAGTAAAGAGAGTATTTTATTTAAAGATCTATACTCAAATGGCACAAGAAGTATTAGAGGAATTGCAGGTATTGTATCTGGTAACTTTTCAGTGCCAGGCAAAGGTGTAGTAAAAAGAAATAAATCTCAAAGAGACTATTTTACTATTGCAAAACTTCTTAAGCCATATGGTTATCATACATCTTTTATATACGGTGGAGAGAGTAGATTTGATAATATGAGGGGTTGGTTTTTGGGTAATGGATTTGACAAAATCATAGATCAACCTAAATTTGTTAATCCATCATTTGTGGGTACATGGGGAGTTTGTGATGAAGATGTAATTAATAGAGCAAATGAAGAATATAAAAATATGTATGCAAAAAATCAAAAATTTGCTTCAGTGATATTTTCAACCTCAAATCACAGCCCTTTTGATTTTCCAGATAATAAAATTGACTTAATCAAAAACGAAAAGAAAAAAAGTGTAAAAAATGCTATAAAATATGCAGACTTTGCAATTGGTAAATTTATAGAGCAAGCGAAAAAAGAAAATTATTATAAAGATACTATATTTGTAATCGTTGCTGATCATAATGTTCGTGTTTATGGAGATGATATGGTGCCTATTGATATGTTTCAAGTCCCAGCAATTATTTTAGGTAAAGATATTAAACCTTTCATCTACAACAAACTAGCAACTCAACCAGATGTTTTATCTACTGCGTTAGATTTACTTGGATTAGATTTAAAATATCCTATTATGGGACATTCTATTTTTAGTGACAAAAAACAAAATATTGCATTAATGCAATTTAATACATCTTATGCACTACGAGTAGATAATAAAGTAGCAGTACTTAGACCAAATAAAAAAGCCATTACGTTTGAGTACAAAAATAAGCATTTAAGAAAACTTAAACATGATGAAGAGCTTGAAAAAGATCTTTTAGCTTTTGTTATAACTTTAAATCATCTCTACAATCATAAATTATATAAATAAAAGGCGATAAAATATGAATAATAAACCAAAATACCATATCTTTAGAAATACACAATACGCACTAGATGGATTTATACATGCTTTTAAATCTGAAACTTCATTCAAATTAGAATTATTAGCAGGTATTTTTATAGTACCTATGATATTTATTATCGATATTCAATTATCGTATAAACTTATATTGCTTTGTACAGCATTTTTGATTTTAATTGCGGAGTTAATAAATAGTGCTATTGAAAATGTTGTTGATCTAGTAATAGTAGATATTCACCCTTTAGCAAAAAGTGCAAAAGATATAGGAGCTACTGCTGTTATGTTTAGTATATTTTTACATCTAGCATGTTGGGTTATCATATTAATAAATTAGGTTTTTTGTGCGATTTCTCTAGCAATAGCGATAATATCTTCTGGTTTAATCTCATTGATACTAAAATCTAATTTATTTAATTTTAAATGATTAATTTTACTTTGAGATTTTATTACTTTATTAATATCTGTAATATAAACACGATTTATAGGTGTTGGCCCAAAAATAGTAATTGATGGGATACCTAATCCCCAAGCCATATGGGTAGGACCTGTATCATTGCCGATTAATAATTTAGATTTGCTAATAATATATTTTAAATCATTTAGATTACCTTTTGGTAAAATTTCTAGAAATTTTGATTGTTTTTCCATCCATACAGCTTTATTATACTCTTCATCGCTACCCCATACGATATAAGTTTTTGTTTTTAAAGCATCAGCTATTTTTACAAATTTCTCTTTTGGATAATTTCTACTATCCCAAGTTGAGCCAATAACAAATAAATTATATTCGTTGTGAAGTTTAATACTTTTATTTTCACAAAAAAATAAAAATGGTTTTTTTGATAAAATATCTTTTGAAGTTATCTCTGATCTGAATAAACTTGTTAAAACTTTGACATTCCTATCAATAGTATTTTTATCATAAGCTATCGATATTTTTTTATCATAAAACCAAGTTGCAATACCTTCTCTAATAGATTTTTTATCAAAACCTACTACAATACTCCCACTAGTTTTATTTTTTAGGAGTTTTGACACAATAGCTGATTTTAATAGTCCTTGTGCATCGATAATCAAATCATAATTATTTTTAGAATAATCTCTTAAAAGTTTAATTTGTGCAAAAAATTCACTTTTATTTTGTTTTATTAATTTTAAATCGATCGGTAAAATTTTATTAATATCTCGATTATTTTCTAAGATACCTTTAAAACTACTCTCAACAATCCAATCTATTTTAACATCTGGCAATTCATATTTTATAAACTGTAAAGCTACCATCGAATGTATAATATCTCCCATTGCAGATAATTTAACAATACATATCTTCACACTTTTATCCTTTTGCTTTAGTATTTTCCATCTATATCTATACATTACTAAAATAAAATATTTAACTTATTAATAATATATCTTTACAAATACTCCTAACCAATAAAAATTATTGCTATCCTTATTATTGTAGAAGTTTCTTTTATACTTTAGTTCCTCACACAACGAACCGAAAGCCCATCAGCTCGATAGCCGTCGTAACTGCTCGCTGCATAGCTAATGTAGAAGTTCAAGCCCCTAGAGTGAGACCCATTGAGCGAACTCGACCACAAGTAACCGTAAGACCCCTGAGCGATCAGAGAACCATCGATGCTGCTACTGCTGCGGTAACCAGCACTTGGCAATTTTAATTTATTAAAAGCATCATTACTATTGCTTATACTTTCTGCTTCAAGTTCACTAATAGTTGGTATTCTATATCCGAATGGGCAAGGGTTCCAATTGGCACTTCTTATAGAGCCATTACTATCTGCATCTTTTGCCCAATCATCATATAATGAAGATACTGTTATAAAATTACCATGACCTACATTTGAAGTTGATGTTGCTTGTGTATTTGTTGTATTACTATCAGATTTTTCATGACCATCTGCATTTCGTCCCCATTGATAATAATCCCCAAAACAAGCTAAATCATTGAATGATGTACATACTTGAGAAGCACCTAGGTTTCTATCTAGCCATAC
>UOYO01000002.1_pt1 | contig 96092 bp, 97 predicted proteins | sample 2023441 | NCBI WGS metagenome assembly UOYO01 (sample SAMEA4473313, study PRJEB15554) | hydrothermal vent metagenome | biome: marine basaltic hydrothermal vent biome; feature: marine hydrothermal vent; material: water | place: Pacific Ocean | collected 2011-06-14/2011-07-23 | depth 1199 m
CCACCAGTTGGATTACTTCCACCAGCACCAGTTGAACCACCACCAGTTGGATTACTTCCACTAGCACCAGTTGAGGTACTGCTTGAACCTCCTCCATTAGTTGAATTACTACCACAAGCGGTAAATAGTAAAAGTGAGCTAATAATTAAGATTGATGATACAAATTTGTTCATTTTATTTTACCTTTAGAGTTTTATATTAAAAAGTGTATCTAAAGTTTACTTAAAAGTTATTTTAGTAAAAATAAAAAGCATTAATAAAATCGATTAATACTATTATATGAAAAATTTGTAGATTAAATTTAGTTAATTACAATATAGATAATTCTAAAATTTTCTAATTATAAGTTATATCTTGTATAATAAAAAGTTAATATTTTAATAAATTAAAGGAACACTACAATGATAAAAAATATATTATTAAGTATCACTATTAGCACAAGTTTGCTAGCATATCAGTCTGGTTTAGAGATCATGAAAAAAGTACAAGCAAGAGATGATGGCGATAATATTATCGCTAATATGCAAATGCAATTGATTGATAAAAATGGAAACAAAAGAATAAGAGATATGAAAATATTTTCTAAATATATTGGAGAAGATGAAAAAAAACTTATTTTCTTTTTATCCCCAAGCGATGTTAAAAATACTGCATTTTTAACATTTGATTATAAAGATGATGCAAAAGATGATGACCAATGGCTTTATCTGCCAGCTTTAAATAAAACAAAAAGAATCCCAGCATCAGACAAAGATAGTAGTTTTATGGGGAGTGATTTTTCATATAGCGATATGACAGAACCTGTGTTGAGCGACTATACATTTAAAATATTAAAAGAATCAATTGTAAAAAGAAAAAGTGGAAATCTTAAAGTTTGGCAAATAGAAGTTACTCCTAAAAATCAAACAGTGATAGATGAAACTGGGTATCTAAAAAGTGTGGCTTATGTAAGGCAAGATAACTATATGGTAACAAGAGCTAAATATTATCTCAAACGAGCTGGTAGAATGAAATATATGGATGTAAAAAAAGTTGAAACCATAGATGGTATTGATGTTGCAACACAAACTATAATGATAACAAAAAAAGGTAAGCGAACTTTGCATAAAACAATTTTAATTCAAAGTGATATTAAGATGAACCAAAATTTAAAGGAAGATTTGTTTACTACAAGAACAATTGAGAATGGACTTTAATAGTGATAAATAAAATAATTCTCATTTTTCTTTTGTTATTTGTTTGTTTATATGCTCAAGATAAAACTAAAACTGTATTACATGATAAATTAGAGAATAAGAAGATTGTTGAATCTGTACTAGATGATGAATTTGGAGATGATGATATCATTGAATTCGTACAAACCAAACAAGTAAAACAAGAAGATTTTATTATAAATGGTAGCATATCTTATACTCAAAGCTATAATTATGCACATTCTGCACCTTTGAATAATATCTCAAATGATTTTAGGGGATGGAGCGGTTCTAAAATTTCTACCAATGTAAATTTTGAAAAAAATATAAACAAAAACTATAAAATAAAATCCACTTTAAAAGTATTTAAAGAGCTAATTTATGATCTTAAAAGCGATGAATATCAAACTGTTCCGAAAGGATATGACCAAGATATTTATTTAAATGAACTGTATATGCAAGGCGGTTTAAATGATAAGATTGATATAAAAGTTGGTAGGCAAATAGTTGTTTGGGGAAAATCAGATAATATTAGAATTACAGATACTTTAAATCCAATAGACAACACAACCCCAGGTATGGTCGATATTAAAGATTTGCGTCTTGGAACTACTATGACAAAGTTTGATTATTTTATCAATAGTTTAACTTTGAGTGGAATTATATTGCATGAAAATAGATTTTCTAAACTTCCCAAGTATGGTAGTGATTTTGCTAATAACAATAAGATAAAAGCCCAAAGTAATAGTGTGTCTAAACCATCAAATACATTAGAAAATAGTGGTATAGCATTTAGTTTGTCTGGTAATTTCCAAGGTCAAGATTTAGCTATTTATTATTCAAACAAATATGTTGATAATACAATGTACAGATCAAATATGTTAGGTATGGCTTATAATAAAGTAATGAATAGTTTTTTGTTAAAATCAGAGATCGCTTATTTTGACAATTATGATGATGATACTATTGGTTCCAGGGTAGATATGTTAATAGGGGCGGAATATAATGGTATTAGCGATGGAAGTATATCTTTGGAAGTTGCCAACAAAAACAATGATGCTCAATATGCTATTAGATTTACACAAAGTTATATAAATCAAATTCTTGATTTTACAGTTCTTTATTTAGGATTTGGGAATAAGCAAGATGGATTAATTCGCACATGGATTGATTATGATTATTCTGATAATATCTCTTTTAATTTTGGTGTGATTGATTATCTTTATGAAAATATTAATGTATTTAAAATGGTAGAAAATAATGATAGATTATTTGGTAATATGACATATAGTTTTTAGATACTACAAGCTCAATGCCCAACTATAAAATGGCAACACTTTACATTCTATACTATCAATAAAAATAGTTTTTTCAATACTAACTGTGATAATTGTTATCTTACTGATATTATATTGTGTCATGGTAGGCAATATTTTAGCAGACAATAAACTATGGTCATTGAAAAATGGAATACTTAGTATTATGCTATTGGTTTGATCTATATAAAAATCGATATAGTCAAGGTAATAAATATTTTTATATAACCTACCTAACTCAAGAAATATCATATTTGAGAATAAATTATTAAATTTTTTATCTATTGTAACAGCATTAATCAAAGAGTGGTTGTAGCAATATATTTTTTTTGGTGCTTTTTGTTCTTTATATTTATGGCAAAAATATAATATTTTTTTTGATTCAAACATCTTAGCAGTTTGATAAAATATATCTTTAGATATTTTGGATGATCGTTTAAAGTAATTGAATAATTGAAATATTGATTTTAGTTCATTTGTTGCACTAATAAATAATTTTAGTATTTCAAACTCTAACTTTCCATTGGTTATGAGTTGTATAATCTCTTGATTTCTTGACATTTTTTTATTTTCATTGATTTGGATAATTTCAGGAAAATTGCCATACTTTAAAAAACTATTAAAACTATTTGTAATGTTTTGATGCTTGATATCAAATGAAATATATTCTTCAAAATCAAGAGGTTTTATATGTATAGTCTTAAAATCTTTTAACGAGATATTGTGTAATGATGAAATAATTATACTTTTTAAATGTACTATATTTTTAAAAAGATTTGTTGGCAATAAGTGGCAATTGTCCAGAGCAAGTATTTCAATATCTTTATTTTGTATCAAGAATCTATCTAAATTATAAAAAATTGTAGTTGTATCAAACCTTAAATCATCTAGATTAATATATAAATATTGTTTTGATAAATACTGTTTTAAATGGTCATATATAAGATAACTTTTACCACTTTTAGGAGCACCCACTATGATAGTGTGTGTATTTTTTATTTCAATTTTTCTTTGCAGTGGAGATATTTTGTCAAAGTCTATTTCATATAATTTTTCTAAATTTTTCATATGTAAATTGTAGTATACTAAAATATTTAACTTTAATCCCTGATTTGTCCATTACCATAAATTTTAAATTTATAAGTTGTAAGCTCATTTAATCCCATAGGTCCACGAGCATGAAGTTTGTTTGTGCTAATACCAACTTCAGCACCAAAACCAAATTCACCCCCGTCTGTAAATTGTGTACTAGCATTTAGATATACACAAGCAGAATCAACTGCATCCATAAACTTTTGTGCATTTGAGTAATTTTCGGTTATAATCGCATCACTATGACCTGAGCCAAAAGTTTTTATGTGTTCTATAGCTCCTTTTACATCTTTTACTATTTTGATAGATAAAATATTGTCTAAATACTCTGTATCAAAGTCTTTATGCGATGCAAATTTAATATCTATTATTTTTTGTGTTTTTTCACAACCTTTAAGTTGGGTTTTAAATTTAGAAAATTCTTTTTGTAATATCGGTAAAATATCATTTGCAATATCTTGATGTATCAGTAAGGTTTCCATAGCACCACAAATACCAACTCTTCTACATTTCGCATTCAAAGATACATCTAATGCTTTTTTAAAGTCTGCTTTACTGTCTATATAAGTATGACATAAACCCTTGTCGTGTTTTACTACAGGTACACTAGCATTGTTACTTACAAACTCAATAAGTGCTTCACCGCCTCTTGGTATGATCAAATCTACATATTTATCTTGTTTTATTAAGTTTGCTACACCATCTCTACTACTATTGGGCAATAATGAAATAGCACTTCTTGGTAGGTTGTGAGATGCTAAAACATTTTGCAATATTTGAGCAATAATTTTATTTGAATATTGAGCTTCTTTTCCACCTTTTAAAATACAAACATTTCCGCTTTTAAAACAAAGTGCAGCCGTGTCGCTTGTAACATTTGGACGGCTTTCGTATATGATTCCAATTACTCCAATAGGTACAGAAGTTTTTTGGATATTCATCCCATTTTCAACTATCCAGCCATCTAGTGTGCGACCTACAGGGTCTTTTAAAGATGATATTTCATTAATAGCAGTTGACATACTTTTAACTCGTTGTTTATTTAAAAGCAATCTATCCATTAAGGCATCATTTAAATTGTTGGTTTTACCAGCTTGAATATCTTTTTCGTTTTCTTCACATATTAAACTTATGTTAGTGATTAAAGCATCTGCCATATCATTTAAGATCTTATTTTTAACTTCGCCACTTAAGGTTGAGATAATATTAGTGGTATTTTTTGCATCCTCTAAAAATGTTTGCATGAGTAATATCCTTAAATTTATTATTATGTATTGTAACTTAAATAAAATAATTATTGTTAATAATAATATGTCAAGATGACATATTTAAATAAAAAATAATATTTTATTGTTAAACTTTCCATAATAGAATTAAAGGATATGAGAATGAAGAGATTAAAATGTGCATCTATTGATGGATTTGAAGCAATTAGTGTTGATGTTGAATCAACTTTTACAAAAGGGTTGCCATCTTTTAGTATAGTTGGCTTAGGTAATGCTTCTATTCAAGAGAGTAAAGATAGAATTAAATCAGCACTATTAACAAATGATTTTAAGTTTCCACCCAAAAAAATAACTATCAATCTAAGTCCTAGTGAAATTGCCAAGACCGGCAGTCAGTTTGATATTAGTATAGCTTTGCTTATCGCACTTCAAGAGCAAAATGTAAATTTTGAAGATTTTTATATATTTGGTGAATTAGGCCTTAATGGTTATTTAAAAGATACAAATTCTATATTTGTACTTATTTTATCTTTAGCTAAACAAGGGATCGTAAAAAATGTATTGATACCTAAAGAATCTGTAGCTAAAATATCGACTATACCCAATCTAAATATTTATGCTGTGGATAATTTGTCACAAACTATTGATTTTTTTATCAATAACAATAAAGAAAATTACAAAGTTCAAAATGCTAATTTTCAATATGATTTTTTTGATATTTTAGGTACTAAATATTTCTACACTAAACATTATACTTTAAATTTTGATGATGTAAAAGGACAAAATGTAGCTAAAAGAGCAGCATTGATCAGTGCTGCTGGCAATCATAATGTTATTTTTGAAGGGAGTCCTGGGTGTGGTAAAAGTATGATTAGCAAAAGACTTCAATACATTATGCCCCCTATGAGTTTAGAAGAGATATTAGATAAGGCAAAGCTAGATTCCCTCCAAACAAAAGAACCCAACTTTGTACCTTTGAGAAATTTTATAGCCCCACATCATTCATCGACAAAAGCCTCTATTATCGGAGGTACCAAGATTGGCGAAGTTAGTTTAAGTAATGGTGGTATTTTGTTTTTTGATGAACTCCCACATTTCTCAAAGTCAATTTTGGAGAGTCTAAGAGAACCATTAGAAGATCATTGTGTATTGGTATCTAGGGTAAATACAAAAATAAAATACCCTACAAAATTTTTATTTGTAAGTGCTATGAATCCATGTCCTTGTGGAGATCTATTATCAAAGAGTCGCGAATGTAGATGTAGCGATCTTGAAATTCAAAGATATAAAAATAGACTTTCAGAACCTTTTTTAGACAGAATTGATTTGTATGTAGTGATGAATGAAATAAGTTGCAATGACAAAGCGGATCTTACTTCATCGACAATGCAAGACCAAGTAAATCAAGCTTTTATAAAACAAAAACTTCGTGGCCAAAAAGATTTAAATGGTAAATTAAGTGATGCAGAGATAAAAAAATATTGTATCTTAAAAGATGATGTTCAGCAAATCATGGATACTGCGATCTTTAATTTTACTTTATCATTTAGAGCTATTAACAAAGTATTAAAAATAGCAAGAACTATTGCTGATATAGAAGGTGTAGAAACTATACAAAAAGAACACTTACTAGAAAGTTTAAGCTATAGAAAACGATGATTTATTGGATATGTATAAATAATAATTAGATATAATGTAAAAATGAAAGCAATCAATGATAATGAACTATTGACAAATACTAATTTAGCCGGTGTTGTACTTAAGCCAAGCGGACTAGAGATAAAACCAATGTATTTGAGATTAAAAAAGATTTTTAATAAACACGGTATTAATATCATACTTGATGACAATAGTGCTAAGATGTTAGGTATTGATGATGGCATTAAATTTGATAAATTGTGTAAAAAATGTGATTTTATTGTGGCTTTAGGAGGAGATGGTACATTGATATCTGTCGCAAGAAAAAGTTTAAGTTTTAACAAACCAATTTTGGGTATTAATCTTGGAAGATTAGGCTTTCTAACAGATATTAATCCTGAAGAATTAGATGATTTTTTAATCAATATGAAAAAAAATAGATATAGAATAGACAAGAGGATGATGCTAGAAGTATCTATTAATAATAATAAACGATTTAGTTTTAATGATGTAGCTTTTTGTAAAGATTCATCTTCTGGGATATTATTACTTGACGCAAAAGTGGATAATGGATTAATAAATAAATACAATGGAGATGGATTAATTGTATCAACTCCTACAGGTTCGACTGCTTATAATTTGTCGTGCGGCGGTCCTGTCGTTTATCCATTAACTAATGCTTTAATTATCACACCAATCTCGGCTCATTCGCTAACACAAAGACCATTGGTATTGCCAGAAGATTTTGAAGTGACAATTAGTTTGCCTAACAAGCAAAAGGCGATATTAGTAATAGATGGACAAGATAGATTTCACATAGATCAAACAGATAATATTTCAGTGAAGATCGCATCAAAAAAAACGAAACTTATCCATAGATTTGAACATAATTATTTTGATGTATTAAGTACTAAATTAAATTGGGGTCAATCTTGATAAGAAGATTTTATTTGCAATCATTTCTTTCGTTTGACAAAGTTGATTTAGAGTTTGATACAGGATTAATAGTATTTACTGGTGCTAGTGGTGCTGGTAAATCTATACTTATGAGCTCTATTTTGTCTTTATTTGGAGATAGTGATGCCAAAGCAATTTTGAGCGAAGTTAGTATCGATAATGTAAGAATAAGAAATGAAGAATATATGATCGAGAAAAATGAAGAGTTTATTATAAAACAAACAAATGTTTCAAAAACAAGATATTTGCTCAATAATCAAACTATTTCTAAAAAAAGTCTAAAAATTTTTACCGCAAATTTCTCGAAACATCTACATTTAAAAGATACTACAGATTTTCATAGTGTTAAAATAGTAAGTTTTTTGGATTTTTTAGCTAGTAGGGATGACGGTGAATTTGAACTTTTATTAAATGAGTTTAAAACTAATTTTTTAAAATTAAAAGAATTAAAATTAAAACTAAAACAAAAAGAATCTTGCGAAAAAGACTTAGATGAATTGATACAAGATACAAAATATCAAATCAATAAAATAGCTCAAATAGATCCCAAAATAGATGAATATGATCAACTAAAATTAGTTAAAGAAAACTTATCAAAAAAAGACAAAATTCAAAGTGCAATTGATAAATCATACGCACTATTGCAAAATACACATCATATTAATACTGCATTGCAATTATTGGAAAAAAACAGTGATTTTTTTGATGAATGTATAAATGAGATTAACAATATATTTGAAAAATTTAATGACAATTTATCGGCCTATGCCGATGATAATATTGAAAGTATACTCGATAGGATAGAATTGCTTTCACAATTGCAAAAAAAATATGGAACATTAGAAAATGCCATAAAGTATAAAGAAGAACAAGAGAAAAAACTCCAAGAGCTTGAAAATATATCTTTTGACAAAAGTATACTTATAAAAAATATTGATAAGTTGACAATTATTGTTGATACATTGTCTAGCAAATTAACAATACAAAGAAAACAACATATAAAAAAGTTAGAAAATTCTATTAACGAATATCTGAAGTATTTATACCTAGATGGATTAAAAATAACTATTAATGCTAAAAATTTAGATCGAACAGGACAAGATGAGATCGTATTTACTTTAAACAATACATCTCTTGATAAAATAAGTAGTGGCGAATTCAATCGTTTACGACTTGCACTATTGGCATCAAGGAGTAAATATGAATGTCAAAACGGCGGTATTTTATTTTTAGATGAGATTGATGCAAATTTAAGCGGTAAAGAGAGTGAAAGTATAGCAAAAGTTTTAAGCGAACTTTCGAAATTTTATCAAATATTTGCTATTTCTCATCAGCCACAATTAAGTGCCACAGCAAAACAACACTTTTTAGTAAAAAAGGAAAATAATATTTCTACTGTTAAACTACTTGATAAAACACAAAGAGTAGATGAAATATCAAGGATGATAAGTGGTAAAGATATTTCTAATGAAGCTATAGGATTTGCCAAGAGACTCTTAGAATAGTATTGAGTTTTATAGGTTAGTTTTATTAAAAAAAGATATAATATCATATTTAATTTAAGGTATATATTTTGACTAAACTTTTATTTTTATTTATAACTTCATTATGTTTATATTCACAAGTAACAATAGAGGCGCCAAAAACATTTATTGCAGGACAAGGTGTTGCTTTTTCTATTAGTGCAAGCGGTAAAAATGTGAATTTCCCACAAATTAATAGTATAGATGGATTTGCGGTTCAAAATCAAGGTACTTCAAATCAAACTACAATTATAAATGGTAAAATGAGTCAAACAGTAATCAAACAATATGTTTTTTACCCGACTAAAGATATTATAATTCCTAGTTTTGATATTGATATTGATGGTAATGTTGAGCATACAAATGAAACAAAAATATCTTTACAAAAAGCTTCTAAGACACAATCTAGTGATTTTGATTTGACAATTGAAATTGATAAAAAGAAAGCATATGTAGGGGAAGAAATAGTTTTAACTATAACATTTAAATATAGAAAAAATCTACAACTGTATGATTTGAAATTTTCTAAACCAACTTTTAATAATTTCTGGTCTAAACAATTGCAAAATAAGAATAACATACAAGATAACACTTATAATGTTCAAAAGTTAAGCTTTCTTTTATTTCCACAAAAAAGTGGGGTGCTAACTATATCTCCTATTAATATTATTGCACTTTTACCAGATTTAAATTCCAGAAGAAGTCTTTTTGGATCAGCTACTAAGAAGAAAATCATATATTCAAATGAATTAAATATTAAAGTGGAACCACTACCTAGTGATGTAACTTTAATAGGTGATTTTAACATTAAAACCACTGTAAACAAAAACAGTATAAAAGTAGGAGAGGCCGTATCTTTTCAGTTAGAAATAAGTGGTCGTGGAAATATTGATGACTTAGAAGAATACATTTTAGATATCCCAAAAGCTACTATTTATGACAATAAATCAAAAAAAGACTTTAACATTTTAAATGGAAAATATGGAGGTGTTTATAAGAAAAGCTATTCAATAGTAGCTAGTGATAATTTTACAATACCTGCTATTGAACTTAAATATTTTGATAAAATTTCTAAACAAATTAAAACTGTTAAGAGTAAAGAGTATACGATAAAAGTAGATAATACTGCAAAATCTAATCAACAACTTGAAATAAAGAAAGGTAAAACAAAAGAGGTTATTAAAGAAAAAACCGTATATGTGAATGCTAGTTTTGCAGAGTTAATACAAACATTTTTATTTGGTTTTTTAAGTGCCACACTTTTATTTGGGATTATATTTTTACTAAAAAATAAAAAAATACAAAAAAATGAGTTATCTCTTGAAGTAGAGATTAAAAATTGTAAAACTATCACAGAACTTTTAAAAAAGATGACACCATATGTGAGTATAAATACAAAGTTAGATAGTATAATATATGAGATGGAATCAAATAAGCAATTAAATTTTAAAAAAATTAAAAGAGAGTTAATATCTATCGTGCAAGAGTTAAAACTTTGAGGATAATTTATTATATTTTTATTTTAACTATCTTTGTAGATGCAAATGAATATTTTGCAAAATTACAACCAATAGAAACATATAATATCAAGGCATCAACTAGCGGTAAAGTTGTATTTGTAAATGAAAAAATCAAAGGATTAAGTGCAAATAATAGTATTATCTTAAAACTTGATAGTAAAGTTGACAATATAGACTTAAAACAAACTATAAAAAAATTAAATGTTTTGTCTCAAATTATTAAAATAGAAAGAAATATATTAAATAAATTCAAAAGCATACGCTCAAAATCACAATTTGATAAGGATAATCAAAAAATAAAGATTTTTAATTTAGAAAATAAAAGAAGTGATTTGATTATTAAAAAAGCTATATTAGAAGATAAAATAAATAAAAAAAAGTTTAAAGAATTTAACAAATATATCTCCAATATTAATGTAAAAGTAGGCGATTATGTTAATCCTGGTGCATTTTTATATACAGCAAATAATATTAGCAAATCAAAACTAGAGATCTATATACCTATTGAAAAAGCAAATTTATACAAGCAGAAAACAATTTATATTGATGATAAAAAAACGAAATATACAATCTCTAAATTGTATAAAATTTCTGATACGAAAAATTTATCATCATACAAATGTGAAATTATAGTCGATGCCCCAAAACAGTTTTCAAAATTAGTAAAAATAGAATTTAAATAACTTAAGTGTTGAAAGTAAAATAAAATGTATAAGTATATACTACTCACGATGGTTATGTCAAGACTATTGTTTGCCGCGAATGGAGATATATTTATCGGACAGTCTAATATCAATGGAGAATCTAAAGAGTTAGTTTATAATAATTACGGCTCAAAGAATAGTGAGTTAACATGGAGACTTGATGATGTTAAATTGTTAAATATTCAAACTAATGCACAAGTATATAATAAAATTATATTAGGTTTCAATTTTTCTAAAAATATGACAGTTTATAAAAGTATTATGGATGATTATGATTGGATTAATAATGCACAGTGGACTGACTGGTCAAATCATCCAGACACAACAGTAAAAAAAGTATTAAGATATGATTTGTATTTAAAATACAAATTAGAGGAGATAGAAGTAGAACTATTTGATTTTTACTTGCAATCTGGCTATAGATATGATCAATTGCAATGGGAAGCAAAAGGTGGTCGTTATATATATTCTAGAAACGGCGGATTTAGAAATTATATAGGCAATTTTCCAAGCGATAATATAGGTATTTCTTATGGTCAGGACTATACTTCTGTTTATATGAAATTAGATGCAGTATATAGCAAACAAAATTTTATTATAAAAAATAGTATTTTATATAGTCCAAGTGTAGTTGCAAGAGATCATGACTTGCATCACAACAGAGGTTTATATGAAAAAACAAACGGATATGGAAAAGAGCAGAAAGGTTTGTATTTTGAAGGTATCTTTGACACAGGACAATTGTTTGAGTATAAATTAGATATCTCGTATTCTATAGCAACACACCTTGATTTGACAGCTTATTATTTTTTGACATATTATGACATAGGCAAAGGATACAATAAGGTAACAGATGTTGATACACAAGATCTAAGATACACTCCTTTAGATTCAGCTGCCATAAGTCATAAGTCTTCTACAACTGGTTTTGCCATAAAGTATATTTTTGACGTATAAAAAATTATTTACACAATATAAAGTGATGCGTCAATTGTCAGCTGTGCAGTTTATTGCATACTTTGGAGCATGGTTCTCAAATGTTGCTATTTATAGTATGTTAGTAGAATTTGGAACAAGTGCGTTGCTAATATCTTTTATAACCGCTATACATTTTATCCCTGCAATTGTCTTGGCCCCATTTAGTGGTAGCCTAATCGATAGAATATCGGCAAAAAAATTAATGACATTTTTACTTTTCGTAGAATTGATCATGACGCTTTGTTTTTTGATGATTAACTCTTTGTCAGATATTTGGATGTTATTTGTACTTTTATTTATCAGAATGTCTAGCGCTTCTATATTTTTTACTACGGAAATGTCTCTTCTTCCAAAACTTGTAAAAGGGGATGCTTTAATAAAAGCAAATGAATTACATTCAATCATCTGGTCTTTTACATTTGCATCTGGTATGGCAGTTAGTGGTATTGTGGTTAACCTGTATGGTGTTAAAGTGGCGTTCATTCTTGATGCTATATTTTTTGCCATCGCACTTTTAATTTTGTATAAAACATATTTTGACTATGTGTGTCATAGAGTTGAAGAAAAAATATTCCAGTCTATTAGAGATGGTTTTAGTTATATAAAAAACAATAAGCAATTAATACAATTGATGTTTTTGCATGCATCTGTAGGATTTACGGCGTTTGATACATTGGTTACTTTGCTTAGTAGTTATCATTATAAATATATGATAGCAGTACCTCTTGCCATTGGTTTATCGAATGCTACAAGGGCATTTGCCTTGATGATTGGACCTTTGATTATTGGTAATTGGATAAATAAACAAAGATTGTTTAATTTATTTATACTACAAGGGATATTTATTATTTTATGGGCATTTTTACAATATAATTTTTATACACAACTGTTCGGTATATTTTTAACAGGATTGGTTACAACAACACTTTGGTCATATACTTACACTCTTTTACAAGAAAAAGTTAAGCCATATTTTTTAGGTCGAGTATTGGCATATAATGAGATGATATTTATGTTTACCAGTATAGCAACAACTTTATTTATAGGAAATATGGCATCATTAGTTGATTTAAATGTCATTACAACTATATTAGGCTTATTATTTTTTGTAGTTGGATTTTATTATAAAAGGATTTTGTTGTGAACTTAGATATAGAAAATAATATAGAAGCAAGAGTTTTGTTACTTGGGATATATAAACGCACTGAAGATGAAGTCTTAATTGATGTAGTTAAAGCAATGGCAAATAATGGAGTGTTTTCACTAAAACAAGGAAAAAAATATTTAAAAGATCTTCATGGTTTGAAATTGATTATTGATGGTAGTTTGAGTATGATAGGGGTTCAAAAAGCAAAAGAGATAGAAATAGAATTTAAAATCTAAAAAGTTTATTTTCTAAACACTCTTTTAGTATCTCTTTTTGTTATTTTTTTTCTATTAGATTTATTCTTTTGTTTTTTTGAATCTTTATTTAGTTTACCCTTTTTGATACTCAATGATTTCTTTTTCATCTGTTTTTGTCTAGGTTGCCTGTCTTTTAACTCAAAACCATCTTCTACAATTCTTTTAATGTTTAATTTTAGATTTCTTTCTATTTTTGTAAATGTACTATAATCTTTAATAGTTAATATTGATATCACATTTCCTTTTTGTCCTGCTCTTCCTGTGCGACCTACTCGATGTGTAAAATCATCTGTTGATTGGGGTAGTTCAAAGTTTATCACTAAATAAAGGTCTTTGATATCAATACCTCTTCCTGCAATATCTGTAGCTACTAAAACTTGCGATTTTTTTGCTTTAAAAGATTTGATATTTTTTGATCTTTGTGTATAATCTAAATGCCCATTTATTGTTACAGCACTTATGCCGTTGTTTACGAGAAAAGATGTTAAGTAATTTGCGTCATCTCTTAACAAAACAAACACTAATATTTGTTGGGTTAAATCTTTTTTGATTAGATGTAATAATAAGTTGTGTTTTTGCTTTAGATCTACTTTATATGCCAAGTGATGAATTAAGCTAACTACATCTCTTCTTTGTGATATCTCAATTGTTACAGGTTTATGTAAAAACTCTTTAGCTAACTTTTTAATATTTTGAGATATTGTTGCTGAGAACATCATTATTTGTCGTTGTTTTGAACATTTAGAAAGAATAAATTCAATATCTTTTATAAATCCCATCTCCAACATAGTATCTGCCTCATCAAGAACTATAATATTGACACTAGATACATTTATATTATCATCTTCAATAAATCCTTTAAGTCGTCCAGGTGTTGCTATGATTATGTCAATACCTGTAGATAATTTATCCAATTGACTAGAGATGCTCAGCCCACCATGAATTTTGGTATGTCTTATTTTTAAAAACTCACCATAAATAGAAATAGCAATCGATATTTGATCAACTAATTCTCTAGTCGGCACTATTATAAGTCCTCTTAATACTCTATGATTTATATTTATTTTTTTTGTTACTTGCTCCAGTAATGGTAAAACAAAAGATGCAGTTTTGCCTGTACCAGATTTGGAACTAGCTATTATATCAATACCTTTATTTGCTATTGGGATAACTTTTTTTTGTATAGCTGTCGCAGATTTATAGCCTGATTTAATTATTGCTTGATGTAACTGGGGTATTAAATTTAGTTTGTCAAATGATGTGATGGTTAAACCTTGATATATTTGTGGTTATTATAGCAAAATATATATAATGATTACTTTTTGTTAATAAAATGGTGCGGATAGGGGGATTTGAACCCCCACAGCCTAAGCCATACGCCCCTCAAGCGTACGCGTCTACCAATTCCGCCATATCCGCATTGATGAAATTAGATTTTATCATAATATTTATTACAAACCTATTGAAGTAAATATATCAACAGTCCACATTTTTTGACTTATCTTCGATAGAAGCTACGGTAAACAATCCTACAAAAAGCATAAAAAGTGCTATGGTAAATTGTTTTATAAATAATGGTTCGGCAAAACAACTTATAAAAAATATAGATGTAAATAAAATAGATAAAATTTTTATTTCTAATTGTTGTATTTTGAGAGATAAAATACAATAAATCATATATAAAAATATAAGTAAACCAAAAATCCCTAACTGTATAGATATCAATAAATATTGATTGTGTGGATGAAGTTTTTGCATGAATTCTTTTGTTGAATTGTTTATATATTGATAATTCTTTGCATCCAATGTTTTTTTTATTTCAGATTGAGAGTCACCAATACCTACTCCTATAAGAGGGTTTGCTTTTACAATGTCAAATGCTGTAATCCAATACACCACTCTTATCCCCCATGAACCATTAAAATCTTTTTTGAATATTTTTTGAATATCTTTTACTCCAGCTTTACTTCTTTCTTGAAAACTATTACTAAAATTATAAGCTGTTGTGAAAATGCTTCCTACAACAAGCAAGCCAAGTATAATCGATTTAATAGTTGCTTTATGATGAATAAAGATGAGTACAAACATAGTAAAAACTAATGCAACTTGACCAGTTCTACCTATTGCCAAAAAAAGATTTCCAGTTACTGTACAAAAAAAGAAAAAGAAAAATATTTTTTGTTGTAATGAATAATTCTTTGATAGTATTCTATTCAGGAGCAAGATAGAAGTAAGTGCCATAAATACACTATAATCTATCCAAAACATTACCGGACTAGGGTTGCCTACTGTTGCATCCTTAAAAGCCCAAAGTTCAAAAAATACACCATAAGCTATAATCTCACTTAAAAACATACCTGCTAAAAATGATGTGATGATAGGTTGAATTTGCTCTTTTTTAATACTTGTGGCAATTACAAATAAGATTAGCCAATACACATGCAGTCGTATTGTATTTAAAGCTTCAATAATATCTTGCGACCAAATGATTGAAAGGATACTAAAAGATAAGTATAAAGAGATAGCTACTAGTAGCTTGTTTGATCCTATTAATTTAAGTTTTTGTTTAAGATTACCTTCTATAAACCAAATGATTGGTATTAAGATTATAAAAAAGCTAATGATAGCTCTTGAAAGCGGTAAAAAAAATGCAAAAATTAATATTGAGTAATAAAATATCTTATTATAATTAATATCTTTAATCATAATAAATTATATCAAATATTTTCATAATACTCGCTTGAATTAAAAAATAAAATAACTAATTATTAATGTGGAGTATATCTAATCAATAAAATTAACTAATATTATTTATTTTTTCTTCTATATATTGTTTTACATCACTATACATAACTTTGTCTTTCCAATCATCAAATGCCATTCCTGATGCATTTGGATGACCACCACCATTGGCTAATTTTTCTGCAAAATTAGCAACATCTAATTTACCATTTGCTCGCATACTCGCTTTTCCTTTTCTACTTACATCCATAAAAAAATCATAATCTGGATTTTCTTTTAGAAAATTATTTGCAGGTATTGATATACCACCCAAAGTAAAAGTTAGAAGTCCTTTGTAGTTTTTATAGTATATTGTTAATTCACTTTTTTTGTCATCCAATAGTTTCACTAAATATTGTGAACTTAAATTGTCAATAGTGTTGTTCGATTGATTACCTCTTAAATACTGCTTTTTTAAATTGTAAATTGATTCGTCAAGATGAATATGGGCATTTTTGCCATTGATGTATTTCAAGCTAGAGTTAAGTAGATGCAATCTATAGTGCCTGTTTTCGTTGACAAATAATATATTGTTAATCTCATATGCTTTGGCAATCATACTTAAGCAAACCTTGCCAAATTCAAAATAAGCACTGTTTTCTATCCAAATATCAACAGCGTTTATGGCCTCGATAAGGATCTCAAACTTTTGATCGCACAAAGAATCAAAGTTATTATAATTGTTTTTAAAATATTCATACACTATTTTAGTAGCACTGCGAGATGTGTCAAGATAATACCAATCATAGTTATCTGCACTTTTGTGACCAGATCCATGATGATCTAATAGCTGTAGTTTAATATTAAAATCATTTTTATTCAAATAATCGATCTCTTGATCCAATATTTTTGACTCGTCTTTGTTTAAATTTAAATCAGAAATGAGAAAAAATACATTTTTATCTTTATATTTCTTTATCTCGTTAATTATCGCAGATAAATTAGTTTTAACTTCTAATCCATAATTAGCATTAAAATAATGCCCATCTGGAAAAATCTTTTTAGATATTAATTGGCAACCAAAACCATCTAAGTCAGTATGCGATAAATGAAAAAACTCCATTGTGAATGTCCTTTAAACTTTATTGTTCACTCTAAGTGATGTTTCAGGTTGAAATAGTTCAACTGCTTTTTGTACCATTGGTGAATTTAAAACATCATCCATTGTGACCTCTTGTTGAGATAATGTAGGTTTTGGAACATCAGTTATGACAGCAACACATCCGCTACTTTGTGTCATATTTTGAATATCATTTGTTTGCACTTTTTTAAAATCTATATCTGTATCTTCTCCATAAACTTCTCTTATACACTCTTTTATAAATGATATATATTTAAATAGCTGTTTTCTGCATTCATCTTTTGCTTTACTGTTTATTAAAAGCTTATTATTGATATAAGAGTTAAAAGTAAAGCTTTGTTCAAAACAAAGTCCTAGTTTGTGACTTTTTTCATACACTTTATCAATTACTTGTCCATATAGATCATCATTTGAAACAAGAGTATCTACTTTTGGCTTAGATGGTGTTGGAGTTTGTCGCGATATTGACTCAACTTCTATATTTTGAATTTGTTGTATAACTTCATCAATTGTATTTAAATTAGTAGCTTCTATCATTTTGGATATAGTTAAAATCAAGACAAAACCAGAATCGCTATTTATAGATAATAACTGTTTGGCGTCACCTAAAATCCTAAAAAATCTATCAAATAAAATAGTAGTAAACTTAGGGTCATTTGATAACATTTTATATTTTAGAAATATTGTTATCTCATCAATTACTTGTCCTGCATCATAAGATTCTAACTCACTTAAAAATGTTGTGGTATTACCTTGTGATAAGATAGTGTCAAAAAGCTTTTGCATGAAAATTGGGTCAAGCATACCTAGCATCTCTGTTATAGAAGATGATGTTATGTTGGATTTTGAAAATATAATAGCTTGATCTAGCAATGTAAGAGTATCTCTTAAACTTCCTTCCCCTTTTAAGGATAATGTTTTTAGTGCTTCATTTTCAAATGGTATATTCTCTATATTTAGTATATGGCTTAAATGATGAACTACATCTTGATGAGGTATTCGCTTAAACCTAAAGTGTTGAGTTCTGCTTAGAATAGTTACAGGAAGTTTAAGTGCATCAGTAGTCGCTAAAATAAATTTGACAAATAAAGGTGGCTCTTCAAGTGTTTTAAGTAGTGCATTAAACGCAGAAGTTGTGAGCATATGTACTTCATCAATAATAAATATTTTATATCTAGCACTAGATGGTTTATATTTAGTATGTTCTATTAAATCTTTAATATCATCAATACCACGATTTGAGGCGGCATCCATCTCTACAATATCAAGATGTTTATATTCGTTGGCACTTTTACAATTATCACAAATTTCACATGGTTTTGAGGTTGGACCTTGATCACAAACTAAAGCTTTAGCCATAATTCTAGCAGTTGATGTTTTCCCACTTCCTCTAAGACCTGAAAAAAGATAAGCGTGAGAGAGTCTGTCAGAATCAAGCGCCAAAGATAAAGTTATAGATATTGCATCTTGACCAATTAAATCTTGGAATTTTTTTGGTCTGTATTTTAAAGCTAATACTTGACTCATGTTGTCTCCTTGTGTATGTATTGTTGTAAAGCATTTTACTTAAAATATACTTATTATATTAAATTGTACAATCTTTGCGTCGCTTAATCTAAAAATAAAATAAGCAGTGCAAGCGTTGTCATTAATTCTAATAGTATAGCTACATTTGATATACTTATCATCTTGTTTCAGTGGTTTCAAGACTGTAAATTTATCTTTGATGTTTAATATGGCTATATCATTTGTAAGTTTTATATACTCTTGAATAGTTTGTTCTATTTGCATTTTATTCTTATATTTCCCATACTTTTTTTTAGTCTTTTTAATGATTCTTTTAAAATCATACGGGTAATTTATATTGTTAATATAATCTTTATTAGAAGTTATTGACGCATTAAAATCATCTAGATAGTGCGAGTCATTTGTATCATTTGAATCATATGTATTATTTATGTTAAATTGTGATACATTATGTTCTGTGATATGCAATATAAGATCCATATCTCCATACACAAGAGGCAAATTTTGTGTGTATTGTAATATGTCATCTACATTTTCTTTGTTGTTTTTAAAAAATTCTGGAATCTCATTTCGTATATTATTAATAGTAATTTGAGTTTGAGTGAGTGAATTGCGAGAGTCTATGATGTTTAAAAATTTTTCAGTATCGTCTAAATTTTTTATTATTAAAACAGAAATAGCAGATATGAATAATAAAGTAGTAAGTAAAACTACACTTTTTTTAGCCATTGTAGCTCCAGTTTTACCCAAAATTCATACTAAATATAGGCAACAGCATGGCAACAACAATAAATCCTATAATAGAACCCACGATAAGCATAAACATAGGTTCAAGTAGAGATAAGAATATTGTAATTTTATCTTTATTTGCTCTTGAATATAATTGTGATAAATTTTGTAAAATAACACTTAATTGACTAGTTTCTTCACCAATAGCTATGGCTTGAATAAATGCAATATCTATATTATATATTTTTGAACCATCAAGAATGGTAGACATTTTTTCACCCTCTACTACTCTAGTGCTAGACTCTTCAAAAAGTTTTTTAATTACACTATTTTTTATAATGTTGGCACCTAATTTAAACGATTGTACAATTGGTACTCCTGAGTTGATTAAGATTGAGTTCATATATGCAAAACGACTTAATTCCCCAAGTTCTATCAAGGAACCAATAAATGGAATTTTTAATAAAAAAGTATCTATGGTGTATCTAAAGTTATGTAATTTTTTCATCATGTATTTAAAACAGATTATGGATGCAAAAAATAAAAATATTAAAATTTGATAATAGCTATTGACAAAATCACCAGCACTTATTACAAATGATGTTATTGGTGGTAACGCTTGTTCGTATTGGTCAAAAATCGCAGTTATTTTTGGGACAATAAAACTTAACATAAAACCAACCATAAAAATAGATACTACTAGTATAAAAGCAGGATATGCCATGGCAGAATTTATTTGTTTATTTAACTTATCTTGTTCTTGTAAAAAATCTGATAGTTCGATTAATACTGATTGCAAAATACCACCATCCTCACTAATTTTTATTGAATGTAAGTAAAATTCCGGAAGTATTACACTTTTTTGTAATTCTAGTGATGCATGAAAGTTTTTTCCTTCATCCAAAAAAGTAACAATAGATTCAAAGAAAGTATTTAATTTTTTATCTTTTTTATATCTCTCATTTATAAGTTTAATCGCATTTAATAATGATATCCCAGATTGTAAATATATACTTAAATCTCGACTAATGACAGCCAGTGATAAAGGATTTATTTTATAAGCTCTTTTAAAAGATATTTTACCAAAGTATTGAAAAGTATCCTCTTTAATTTTTGTATAAATAATTTGTTTAACTTTTAATTTTGATTTTGCTTCATCTAATGAATTAGCTTCAATAGTAGATTTTATTTTACTACCATTACTATCATAACCTTTATATTTAAAAAGCATTTTTTACTTCATCTATTTTATCATCAAAAAAATAGGATATATCATTAATAAATCTTATTTTAGTTGGCTTTAAAGATATATTATCATATATAAAAACATCGTCTTTTGTTTCAACTATCATTTGATTACTATGCCCATTTTTATTTAGTGTAAATTCAAAACATATAGACAGCGTTTCTAAATTCTTTAATTTAATATCATTAAACTCAAGTCTTGTTTGGTTTTTAGAGTATTCATATACTTGGGGACACTCTTTAAATAAGTTTGTTATTTTATCATCTTGTTGCACATTATCAATAAAAAGCATACATGTTGTATCTTTATCATCAGTACATTTAAGACTTATTGTGTCTTCAAAATCAAAAGTTGATAATGATTGTTTTATATTCATTAAATTTAACCCATTTATTTTTGGTTGTTTTATATTAAAATTAGATAATGCCAGGTAATAAACAATACCTATTAAAACAATAACAATTATTAGTTCAATTAGTGTGAATGTTTTTTTATCTTTTGATTGAATTATTTTTTACCACATTTTGAATAATATATATCGTCTCCACCACCCTCAATTTTGTTAGCACCTAAAGATAAAATCTCAAAATTATCTTCGTTTGATGTATAGATATAGTTATTTCCCCAAGAATCTTTTGGTTGTCTATTGTCTTCAAAATAATTTTTTTCCGCTAAAAGTTTTAATCCTTTGTCTGTAGAAGGGTATGTTGAAGTTTCAATTTTGTACATTTTAAGTGCAGAAGATATACTTTTCATTTGTACACAAGTTAATTTTTTCTTTGCCTCTTCACCTTTTCCTGTTAAGCTTGGCAGTACAAAAGAAGCCAAAAGCCCAAGTATGATGATGACAACCATAAGTTCCATGAGAGAAAAAGCTTTACGCATATTAAATACCTTTTATTTTTATAATCGGTAATTATATCTAAATTATGCTAAATTAGTATATACAGTTTGAACATCTTCATCGTCTTCTAATTTTTCAATTAATTTTTCCAGATCCTCCATATCTTCATCACTTACTTCTATAGGATTGTTTGGAATTCTTTGCAAATCAGCTTTAATAATTTCAATTTCTAATTTTTCAAAACCTTCTGTTAGTGTTCCAAAGTCAGTATAATTACCATAAACATAAAGAGTCTCTCCATCTTGTTCGTAATATTCCCAGCCAAAGTCAATCATCTCTAGCTCTAGTTCTTCTATATCTATATTAGAAGCTTTAATTTCCAAGACAGCCTTTCTGTCAAACATAAACTCTAAAGCACCAGTTGGAAGAAGTTGCCCTTTAGCTTTTTTAAAAATATCTTTTATATTCGCTACAGTTCTTGCAGTATTGTCAGTAGCCGTTTCGACAAATACAAGTATTCCCCCAGCACTTTTACCTTCATATTTTACCTCTGATAAATTTAAAGAATCTTTTGTTGTTGCTCTTTTAATAGCCGCTTCAATATTGTCTTTTGGTAAATTTTGTGCTTTTGCATTGGCAATAGCTGTTCTTAATGGAGCATTCATATCTGGATCTGGTACACCATTTTTTGCAGCTATTGTAATTGATTTTGCTAGTTTAGGAAATAATTTTGACATATTTCCCCATCTTTTCATTTTAGAAGCTTTTCTGTATTCAAATGCTCTACCCATAATCTATCCTTGCAATTCTTTTAGTTTTTCTCTAACTTCATCTACATGTAAAAGTTCAACTTGTTCGCCATTTACTTTCTTTTTTGTTCGCACTTTTACCTTATCCCATACAGCAGTAATTTTTTGTTCGGGAGATATTATAAATGTACTTCTTACTATTCCCATATATTCTTTTCCTGCCATTTTTTTAAGTTGCCAAACCTTATATGCTTCACAAGCAGTTTTCTTTTCATCTGCCAATAGTGTAATACCTAATTCTTTTTTTTCAATAAAATTTCTATGTTGTTTGGGGCTATTTGTACTTACTCCTAAAATTATTGAATTAAGATTGTCGAATTTTATTTCTTGATTAGTAAAATCACAAGCTTCTGTACTACATCCAGGAGTATTGTCTTTTGGATAAAAATACAATACCACCCATTTGCCAACTAAGTCACGCAAACAAATCTCTATATCATCTTGATTTGGGATACAAAAATATGGTGCTTTATCTCCTACTTTTAACATGTGTTAACTCCTTTTGATTTTTATTTTATCGCAATAAAAGTTGCAAAATTATTCCACTTAAATAAGCATTCAAAATTTATAAAACCTGCGTCTATGCACATTTTTTTATTTTCTTCGTATGTGTATGGGATTAATATGTTTTCTAAAGCTTCTCTTTTTTGAGAAATTTCAAATTCACTATATCCTTTTATTTTTTTAAATTCGTAATATTTATCTATTATTATTTTGTTTAACTTTTTGTCATTAGTAATAATTTTTTCACTAAAGATAAAAACCCCACTATTTTCTAATCCATAATATATTTTTTTAATTAGTTTCTCGCGTTGAAGTGGTCTAATAAATTGCAAAGTATAGTTTGCAATTATGGCACTCGATGATTTAAAGTCTATATTAAAAATATCATCTTTTATAAATTCGATATTTAAGTTATATGCATTGCATTTTTGTTGAGCCATTTTTAACATAGCTTGTGAATTATCAATACCTATTAGATCTAGATTTATTGTGCTTGTTTGTGAAATATTTATTAAAGTTGATGCTGTTGAACAACCTAAATCATAAATCGTACTATTTTCTTTAACATATTTTAGCACAAATGATGTTGTTATATTTAACATCTCATTATAAAACGGGATAGACCTGTTTAACATATCATCAAATACATTAGCAACTTGTTCATCAAATTCAAATTGTTTAGAAATTGGCTTGGAAAATAATTCATCTTTATACATTTGGGTATTGTATAATAATAGTCATTTTAATATAATAAAGTTACAATTAAAAAAACAAAGATTTTAAATAATGATATATGATGTCGCAATTCTTGGAGCAGGAGCAAGTGGACTTATGGTCGCTTCTTGTCTAAACGATAAAGATAAAAAAGTTTGCATTATTGATAATATGTCCCAAATAGGGGAAAAGATCAAAATAAGTGGCGGTAAAAAGTGTAATATTACAAATCAATATTTAAGTAGTAAGAAATATCTTGGAGATGAAGAATTTATCAATAAGGTATTTGAGAGATTTGATAATTATGACTTATTTAAATTTATAGAAGAACATGGTATTAATCCTATTTTGAGCGAGAAGATTGTTAAAGGGGCATATTTTTGTCATAATAGTAAAGATGTAATAATCATGTTTCAAAAATATATATCCAAAATAAAACTTTTTCTTAATACAATGGTTGAAGATATACAGCTAAAAGACGATAATTTTATAATTATTGCTAATAATAAAACAATAGAGTCTAAAAAATTAATAATCGCAAGTGGTGGATTGTCCTACCCAGTTTTAGGAGCAACAGGTATTGGTTTTGAAGTAGCTAAGTTTTTTGGTCATAATGTTATAGCACCAAATCCAGCACTTGTAGGATTTACGGTTCAAAAAGAGCAGTTTTGGTTTAAAGAGTTAAGTGGACTACGTATTGAAAATGTGAGTATTAAAGTTGGAGATAAAATATGTAATGGCAATATGCTTTTTACACACAAAGGTTGTAGCGGACCAGTTATTTTATCTACATCTTTATATTGGAATAAAGGTCAAATTAGTATTGATTTTTCACCCACAAAAGGAAACTATTTGCCAAAAAGATTTCGGCAAGCAATTAAAAACTTAAATATAGATATACATAATTATAAGATGTCACCAGCTGGTAATTTTGGATACACAAAAGCAGAAGTTACAAAAGGTGGAGTAGATACTTCTCAAATAGATGTCAATACTATGCAAAGTATACTACAGAAAAATTTATATTTTGCAGGCGAAGTGATGAATGTAACAGGTGAATTAGGAGGCTATAATCTTCAATGGGCTTTTAGTAGTGCCAAGATAGTCTCTTCAGCTATTTTTAGATAAAATGGATAAAATGGATAAAAAGAAGTTAAAATGATTGTTAATATTTCATTACCAAATAAATCATATGATATTATAATTGATAAATTACAAAATATTGATTTTAAAATTAAAGTAGTTATAGTTACAAATCCTACTATAAGTGAGTTGCATTTAGACTATTTAAAAAGTAAAATTAATGTCAAAGAGTTAAGTGTAATTACAATACCTGATGGTGAACGATACAAAGAGATAGCTACTGTTGAAAACATACTAGAACATTGTTTTGAGCACAAACTAAATCGTAGTTCTGTACTCATAGCATTTGGTGGTGGGGTTATAGGAGATATGACAGGTTTTTGTGCTTCTATATATCAAAGAGGGATTGATTTTATACAAATACCCACAACACTTTTAGCACAAGTTGATGCTAGTGTTGGAGGAAAAACTGGCATCAATAATAAATTTGGAAAAAATTTGATTGGCGCTTTTCACCAACCAAAAGTTGTATATGTAGACACATCGTTTTTACAAACTTTACCTGCAAGAGAATTTGGGGCAGGATTTGCTGAAATTGTTAAGATGGCTGTTTGTTTTGATAAAGATTTTTTCCAATGGTTAGAGATAAATGATTTAAAAAATACAAAAAACATAGAAATAGCTATACAAAAATCGGTTGAAATCAAAGCTTGGGTAGTTTCACAAGATGAAAAAGAAAAAGGGATAAGGGCAGCATTAAATTATGGACATACTTTTGGTCATGTTGTAGAAAGTGAAACTAAGTATAAAAAATATTTACATGGTGAAGCGGTGGCTATGGGGATGATAATGGCAAATAATTTATCTATAGAGCTTGGTATGATGACTCAAAATGAAGCATTAAGAATAAAAAATATTTTAGAAAAATATAATATTCCTACACAATATAAAATTGATGATGATGAAGCTTTTTATGAACATTTTTTTCTAGATAAAAAATCTTTAGATAATAAAATAAAATTTATTTTACCAATAAGCATTGGCAATTGTGAGATTAGAGACAATATATCAAAACAATTAGTATTAAAAATTTTAGGAGATAACAAATGAAATTAATAAAATATATTTTTATATTGATTTGCATATTTACTTTTATACACGCAGAGGAAAGTACTGATTATTTTTTAAAAACAAATTTAAAAGAAAAAGCAATGGGAGTGTTGCAAGTTAAGATAAATGAGATAAATGAAGAGCTAAAGGATAATATTTGGATAACTAGATATAACAATTACTTAACATACAGAAAAATTGAAAAAGAATTAAAAATAATCAAAAAAGATGCCAAGAAATATGGGCGATGGAAAGGGGAAAAATACAAAGAGTTATCCTATCAATTATATAATAAAGTAAAAATTAAAGAAAATGAGTTGGAGCTAATTAGTGAATATAAAGATTCTCCAATAGGTAAACATATTAAACCAATAAGAATAGCAAAAGTACCACTTATTTCAAATCCATTTATTATTGTAGAGGCTTTTTTATATATTCAAAAATTAAAAGAAAATAAATCCTTATATAAAGACGTGCTTAACCAGCTAAATGAACTTGTAGATAATCTAAATTCTAAACTAACATATCTTATAGAGTTTAATAATATAGAAATTCATGATAGCACTACACAGCAAATTGATAAATTAAAACAAGAATTAAAAGATTTTAATATGGTTGTTGATATTGTATCAACAACGGGTGATGTTTATGCTAAGAAAATAGATCAAGTTGTACAAGAAACAAATGAAAATATATCTTCAGAAATTAATCATATTTTTGAATTACTTATAACCATACTATTATTGTTTATTTTTGCCGTAATTGCTAAGATGGCTATGAAAAAATATGTTGTAGATGACTATAAACATTATACAGGTAATAAACTTATTAATTTTACTTTTATTGTTTTAACGATAATTATTATACTTTTTTCATATATAAACAATGCTTCTTACTTAGTTACATTTTTAGGATTTGCATCAGCTGGTATTGCTATTGCTTTAAAAGATTGGTTTATGTCTATTTTTGGTTGGATTTCGATTATGTTAAGTGGATCTATCAATCCAGGCGATAGGATTAAAGTTCAAAGAAATGGTATAGAAGTAGTAGGTGATGTTTTGGATATTACGTTATTAAAAATTGCCATTAGAGAAGACACAACACTAACTAGTTATTCAAAAAATAGAAGAACGGGGCGAATATTCTTTATCCCTAACAATTATGTTTTTACAGATATGATTTCAAATTATACTTTTGATGGTATGAGAACAGTTTGGGATGTAGTGGATGTTAATATTACATTTGATTCAAATCACAAAAAAGCAGTCTCTTTAGCAAAAGCAGTTGCTACAAATCATGCAAAAAGCTATACCGAATTAGCTCGTAAAAGATTGCAAAAAATGAGAAAAAAGTATGTATTGAGAAATTCAAATCCAGAACCAAGAGTATTTGCTTTTGCAGAAACATATGGTATTGCGATATCAGTTTGGTTTCATACAAATTCATATGCAACCTTAGGATTACGAAGTGTGATAGGCATGGAGATACTAGACGCTTTTAAAGCAGAAGATGATATTACGATTGCATACCCGACTCAAACATTAAGAGTTGTAAATAGCACTTCACAATATCAAGCTGAACATCTATCACCACAAAATACTACTACTGGTTTATTTGATACTCCTACGAAGTAAAGGTTGCTACATATTATGAATTATGATAATTACTATCAAGAAAAAGCAGTAACTAAACTACTAGATAGAACAAAAGAGATATTAGACGAAAAAGAAAAATCAACAATAATATTAAATCACCCACAAGAAGCGGTAAAATATATATGATGAGTCAGTTTATATATGATATGACCGAGTATAAATCATTTAAAGAGAGTTTTTATGATTGGGAATATTTGGATATTTAATGCAAAAAGTTTATTTTAAAACCTTCGGATGTCGTACAAACTTATTTGATACTCAAGTAATGATGCAAAATTTAAAAGATTTTGATATCACATTAGATGAAAATAAAGCTAATATAGTTGTGATTAATTCATGCACAGTTACAAATAATGCAGATAGCACAGCTAGAAATTATATTAATAGTTTAAAAAAATTACCATTAAACCCAAGAGTTATTTTTACAGGTTGTGGAGTTTGGACAAAAGGTAAACAATTGTTTGATGATCAAAAAATAGATGCTTTATTTGGACATAGTAAAAAAGAAGATATAAATTTACTTCTACAAGATAATAGTAGATTTTTTAAAGCCGGAAATTTAAATCATTTAGATAAAACTATTGTTGAAAATATGATTGGTAGAAGTAGGGCATTTATCAAGATTCAAGAAGGATGTGATTTTAGTTGTAGTTACTGCATAATACCATCTGTGCGTGGAAATGCTAGAAGTTATGATACAAAGCATATTTTAGAACAAATTACTATCTTAGCCTCCAATGGTTTTGGAGAGTTTATTTTAACAGGTACCAATGTTGGCTCGTTTGGAAAAGGTGATTCTAATAAGGATGGGTTGGCATTATTATTAAAACAAATTTCTAAGATCAAAGGTGTCAAACGTATTAGATTAGGAAGTATTGAGCCTGTTCAAATAACTAGCGAGTTTAAAGAGTTACTAAATGAGTCTTGGATGGCTAAACATCTTCATATTGCTTTACAGCATACAAATTCAACAATGTTAAAACTTATGAACAGAAGAAATAGTGTTAAAAAAGATTTAGAACTTTTTGAGTTTTTATCTTCTAAAGGATATGCATTAGGTACTGATTATATTGTTGGACATCCTGGAGAAACGGATGAAATTTGGAATGATGCTATGAATAATCTTAAGAAATTCCCTTTAACACATATTCATCAATTTACATACAGCAAAAGAGATGGAACCGCGAGTGCATCTATGAAAAATCAAGTTAATGGATCTGTTGCAAAACAACGAGCATTAGAGTTGGTGCAAATAGTAGAGGAAAAGAATATACTTTTTAGATCAAAAAAACAAAATCTATTTGTTTTAATCGAAACAAACAAAGGTAATGTATATAAAGGATACGATCAGTTTTTTAACAGCATAGAAGTTACAAGCGATACAAACTTGATCGGCAATTGGATTAAATTAGATGATTATGAGATTAAAAAGGAAAATAATTATGCTTATAGACTTTAATAACAAAAATAAAATTGATAATAATTTAAAAATTATGGCTATCACAGCTTTTATATTAATAGTTGTATTTTTATATTTATTAATAAAAAACAATAATACGATACATAGTATTAATTACTATTGGGGGATATTAATCTTACTTATATTCGCAGGATCTATTTTTTTTATTAATAAATATAAAAAACATATAAAAGAATATATATTAAATGCAGTAAAAAATAACAACGATGTATCTGTTTTAAATCAAGAACAAAATGTACCATATGGCACAAATATAATTAAAGCTATTAAAACAGATATAACCTTTAAAGATGTTGCTGGTATTAAAGATGTAAAAGAAGAACTTTTAGAGATAGTTGATTTTTTAAATCATCCCAAGAAATATACTAAACATAATGTATTTTTGCCAAAAGGTGTATTGCTTGTAGGGCCTCCTGGTGTTGGTAAAACATTAATTGCAAGGGCAATTGCAGGAGAAGCTAATGTTCCATTTTTCTATCAAAGTGGAGCTAGTTTCGTTCACATTTATGTAGGAATGGGAGCTAAAAGGGTAAAGGAATTATTCAATCAAGCCAAAAGAGAATCACCATCAATTATCTTTATTGACGAATTAGATGCCATAGGAAAACATCGCGGATCAGGTTCAAATGATGAAAGAGAAGCTACTTTAAATGAATTATTAACTCAAATGGATGGATTTAATGGCAATAGTGGTGTAATAGTAATAGCTGCCACAAATAAAATAGAAGTTTTAGATGAAGCACTTTTAAGAGCAGGGCGATTTGATAGGCGAGTGTTTTTAGCTTTGCCATCGAAAGAAGATCGTAAAAAAATACTAGAACTTTATTTGAAAAATAAGAAAACCAAATTTAAATTAGATAAACTTGTATTAGACACAAGCGGGTTTAATAGTGCAGCATTAGCAACACTCATAAATGAAGCTTTATTGCATATGATTAAAAGAGATGATAATATCATAACTGAAAAAGATATAAATATTGCAAAAAAGAAAATACAATTTGGTAAAAAACAGCATAAGATTTTAGATGATAAGCAACGAAATATTTTAGCTACATATCAAGCTAGTAAGGCTTATATCTCACAAACAAAAATTATGTTATTAGATGAGGGCTTCAGTTATCCAGAATTTATATATCCATCACAAACACAGCTTAAAGAACAAATAGCCAATAATTTAGCAGGCAGTATAGGAGTTGAAGTAATACTAAAAGAACCTTATGCTGTATTTCAAAGTGAGTTGCAAGAGGCTAAAAGATTGGCAAATATCATGGTTGATAAATATAATATGGCAGATTCAAGTGATCTAATTTTAAAGGATATTAAATTGCATTTAAAAGATAAAATAAAAACCAATAAAGATGAGGTGTTAAAATTACGAGCCAAACTTTTAGAGGACGAAGTAGTTGTACTTTAGTGGATTTTCTCTAAAAAATGAATGCTCAATATTTGATCAATATCTAATAAAAAATGATTTTGCTGTTAGTGGATTTAGTTTTGGAGCACAAAAAGCAGTGGAGTACGCATTAACAGCAACTTCTAGGATAGATACACTGCAATTGTTTTCTCCAGCATATTTTAATGACAAAGATTCAAAATATAAACGGATGCAACTTATGTATTTTAATAAAAATAGTCAAGTATATTGTGATAATTTTTTAAATAATTGCGAAATATCACAAGAAAATAAAAAAAAATATTTTTGCATGGGAACAGCTTATGAGTTAAAAACCCTTCTTAATTATAATTGGAGTGAATATTCTTTAAATTTAATTAATAATAAAAATATAAACATAGAAGTATATTTGGGAAATGAAGATAAAATAATCAATACCAAAGAAGCTTTAAATTTTTTTAAGAATTTTGCTGATGTGTATTATGTAAAAAATGTAGGACACACTTTAACTAAATTGTTAACAACATTATAATATAATTCTAAATTATTAATAAAAAGATACGATATTTTAAGTAGGAGCATATAATGGATTGGGGCAAAGTAACATATATATTTTTTTCTCTTATGAGTTTAACAACAACAGCAGGTTTTATTTATGAGCCAAATGCAGTTGCATTGTTTTTAGCAGCCGGCGTTAATTTAATATCAACTATATTAAAAATAGGTATTAGAAATCTTTTGGCAGCAGAATTACTTGCGAGTAGTCTTGTTGTTGATTTGCATTTGATTCCAGCATTTCTAGTATTTACATTTTCTAATAATATTAGCCTGACCATATCTCTTGCTATTGGTGCAGTTGTTGCAAATCTCTTTTCTATCTCATTAGCTTTAATCGAAAGTTCAAAAAATACAAACAAGGAAGAGTATTAATGCAATATAATGCTTTATCAATTGAGCATAAATGGCAAAAGTTTTGGAATATAAATAAGACAAACGAACCTCTTGATGAGGACTGCGGTAAACAAAAGAAATATATTCTTTCAATGTTTCCATATCCAAGCGGTAAAATACATATGGGACATGTGAGAAATTATTGTTTAGGTGATGCTTTTGCAAGACACTTTAGAAAAAATAACTTCAATGTTCTCCACCCAATTGGTTGGGACTCTTTTGGAATGCCTGCAGAAAATGCAGCTATAAAACATAAGTTGCACCCTAAAAGATGGACTTATGATAATATAGATTATATGAGAAATGAACTCGAAGGACTAGGACTTAGTTTTTCAAAAAGTAGAGAATTTGCCACAAGTGATGAATTGTATTCAAAATGGGAACAAGAGTTTATAATTAAAATGTATGAAGAGGGTATTTTATACCAAAAATCTTCTATGGTAAATTGGTGTGAAGATTGTCATACTGTTTTAGCAAACGAGCAAGTAGAAGATGGTTGTTGTTGGCGATGTAACAACGAAATTATGCTTAAAGAGATGCCCGGATACTATATTGCTATTACAAACTATGCACAAACTTTACTTGATGATTTAAAAACACTCAAAGGTCAATGGCCATCAAAAGTTTTAACTATGCAAGAAAACTGGATAGGTAGAAGTGAAGGCTTGGAGTTCGCATTTAACATATCAGATGAGTCTAAAAAGATATTAAATAATAAATTTGACAAATATACTGTATTTACTACAAGACCTGATACAATATATGGGGTTACATACTGTGCACTTGCACCTGAGCATCCAATAGTAAAATATATGATAGACAATAAACTTTTAACGCTTGCAAAAATAAAGCTTATTGAAGCTATGCAAAAAGTAGGCGACAGACATAGAGCCACTCAAGATAAAGAGGGTACATCACTTGATATCGATGTTATCCATCCTCTTACGGGTAAAAAAATACCAGTATGGGTGGCAAATTTTGTACTTGTATCATATGGGGGAGGAGCTGTTATGGCTGTACCTGCTCACGATGATAGAGATTTTGAATTTGCAAGTAAGTATAAACTTGATATAAAAATAGTTATAGACACAAAAGAAGGTATTACAAAGCTTGAAAATGCGTACACTCACTCTGGTATACTTGTAGATTCGGCACAATTTACTGATATGACAAATATAAAAGCAAAACAAGCTATTATTGATTATTTTGAACAAAATAATTTAGGGCGAAAAACTATAAATTACAAACTTAGAGATTGGGGAATTTCAAGACAAAGATATTGGGGAGCCCCGCTTCCTTTTATTCATTGTGATGATTGTGGGTTGGTTCCTGAAAGAATTAAAAATCTACCTATAACACTACCAGAAGATATAGAAATTACGGGAGAGGGTAATCCTCTTGAAAATCATCCTACATGGAAAAAATGTTTTTGTCCAAAATGTGGAAAAAATGCAAAAAGAGAAACAGATACTTTAGATACTTTTGTGCAGTCTTCTTGGTATTTTTTAAGATACGCTACAAATCCAAAATATTGGAATGATAAAGGGATAGAGAATCAAACTAGCGACTATTGGATGGATATAGATCAATATATTGGCGGGATAGAACATGCTATTTTACACCTTTTGTATGCAAGATTTTTCACTAAAGCATTAAATAAGCTGGGATACACAAACTCTATTGAGCCATTTAAAAATCTTTTAACTCAAGGTATGGTTTTGAAAGATGGTGCAAAAATGTCAAAATCAAAAGGAAATGTAGTTGATCCAGATGCAATTGTAAGTCAATACGGAGCAGATACCGCAAGACTTTTTATGATGTTTGCTGCACCTCCTACTAAAGAGTTAGAGTGGAATGACTCCGCAGTTGAAGGAAGCTTCAAGTTTATTAGGAGATTTTATGAAAAATCATCACTCTTAAATGATATTATTTTTGATGGCATTAATTTTATTGATCATTCTGTTTTATCTAAAGAGGAAAAATATGCAAGAAAGAAAGTATATGAAGCTTTAGTAAAATCAAATGAAGTTATGAGTAAAACTTATGCTTTTAATACTCTAATAGCATCTTGCATGGAAGCTTTTAATGCACTAAATCTCCAAAAAAATAACCAGATATGGCTTGAAGGTTATTATGTTATGACCAATTTACTCGAACCAATTATTCCTCATGTTTGTTGGGAAATATCAAATAATTTATTTGATAAGAAAAATTTTGACAATGTGCTTGAAATCAACGATGAAGTTTTTGTACAAGATTTAATCACATTAGCTATTACGGTTAATGGTAAAAAAAGAGGGGAGATTGAAGTAACAGCAAAGACAGTAAAAGAAGAAATTTTAGTACTCGCAAAAGAAAATGAAAATGTTAAAAGATGGATCAAAGATAAAGAGATAATCAAAGAGATAGTTGTCCCACAAAAATTAGTTAATTTAGTTGTTAGAGGTTGAGCTTGAAGTTTTCATTTAAAAACTTATTTTTTTTAATATTTATATTGTTTTTTACAGTTTCATGTGGCTACAAGCCAATGTCTTATTACGTAAAAAATGAGATTAACGGAAATGTTTTTATAGATTTAAATGTGTATACTAACAATACAGTAAATTCTGTTTATTTAAAAGAGATTGCTAACGAGATTATTATTAGTGAAATTGGTGCATCATTAACAAATAATTCTAAAAAAGCAGATACAAGTATTGTGATTTATTTTTCAAACATATCCTTTATTGCACTAGAGTATGATGTACAAGGATATGTAAAACTTTATAGAACGACTGTGCATATAAAATTTAATTATAAAAATAAAGAACATAAAATTAGACGATTATTAAATGTAAGTGCTAGTCATGATTATTTTGTAGATGAAAGTTCTATAATTACAGATTTAAAGAAAGAAGAATCTATTAAAATTGCAACAAGAAAAGCTCTAAGTGAAATATTTTCAAAAGTAGGGACAGAATCATTAAGATATAATAAGTGACATAAACTTATATGACTAAAAACAAGACAAGTTTAGACCTTTATTCGTTTTTAGATAATAAAACATTATTCTTTAATAAAATAAATTATGATGTGATTTACCTATCTTGGGAATTATTAAAAGCACATATCTCATTACCCTTTGTTATTCATATTATTGGAACTAACGGAAAGGGCAGTACGGGTAGATATTTATCACATATTTTATATAAGAATGGATACAAAACATTACACTACAGTTCTCCACATATTTTATGTTTCAATGAAAGAATTTGGATCAATGGTAACAATGGTACTAATAAGGAATTGGAAATAGCACATCAAAGTATTCAAAAAATTTTACCACATGAAATAGTAGATAAATTAACATATTTTGAATACACAACACTTCTAGCTATTTGGTTAAGTAGTGATTTAGATTATCTCATTTTAGAAGCAGGTTTAGGAGGAGAATTTGATGCTACAAATATCGTAATAAATAATTTAACATTGATCACCACTATAGGTTTTGATCATACAGAATTTTTAGGAGATACTATTTTTCAAATAGCAAGTACTAAAATGAGAAGTTGTGATAATGCTTTTATTTTGGGAAAACAAATATTTGATTCAGATGTGCTAGATGCTAAAGAGAAAGTTTTAAAACTAAAAAAAGAAATTAAATTTAATAATCATATCACGTTACCTAAAAAAGCTTCAAATTTGCCAGAGTATTTAAAAGATAACTTAAAATTAACAATGAATACTTTGAAATATTTAAATATCGACATTCAAGATTTTACTTTACCAGTGGTCTTTGGTAGATGCTATAAATTATCTTTACATGTAACAATTGATGTTGGACATAATAGTTTAGCAGCAACAGCTATTGTAAAAGAATTTATTGGCAAAAAAATAATATTAATTTATAATAGTTATGCAGATAAAAACTACAAAGAGATTTTAAGAATTCTAAAACCAATTATAAAAGAGCTTCAAATTATTAAAATCAAAGATGAGAGAATCGTTAAAGAAAGTGATTTAATAAAAGTATGCAACACTTTAGATATTATTATAAGTAAATATGATAGAATAAATAATAAAGAAGAATACTTAGTATTTGGTTCGTTTAAAGTAGTAGAAAAATTTTTAAAAAGTTGGGATAATTATTGAAAGATAGAATAATAGTTACCATATCAGATATATATGGCACTAAATCATATAATTTAAATAAAGTAATTAAGCAAGTTGTTTTTTATATTGTAGTTATTGTTGTGTTATTAATGGGAATTAGTTTTTGGATAATATCATCTTTAAACAATAAGGTAAGCATCTTGTCTGAAGAGGGTCAAAAACTTGAAATTCAAAACAAGATGTATAGTTTACAAATAGATGATAAAGTAAAAGACATAGCAGCATTAGGTAAAACCCTAGATGAAATAGAAGATATTATAGGGATTAATCAAGAGGAGAATATATCCTTAATACAACGAGCAACTCTTGCCAAGCTTACATCCGCACAAAAAACCTTTATGTTACAAACAATACCAAGCGGAAGTCCACTCAAAGAGCTTAGTATTAGTGCTAAATTTGGTTATAGAATACATCCTATATCTAAGACAAAAACTTTTCATAATGGTATTGATTTAAGAGCTAAAAGAAAAACTAATGTATATGCTACGGCTGATGGAATTGTAAAATATACACGCGTGCAAATCCACGGTGGCTTCGGAACAATAATGAAAATAACGCATAACTATGGATTTGAAACTACTTATGCGCATTTAAATCAAATACTTGTTAGTGTTGGTGATGTAGTGCATAAAGGTGATCTTATAGCTTTGAGTGGAAACACTGGATATAGCACAGGCCCACATTTGCACTATGAAATACACTATAGCAATAAAATTGTCAATCCTGTAGATTATATAAAGTGGAATATGCAAGATTATAATGCAATCTTTACAAAACAAAGGAGAATTAAATGGGAATCTTTAGTAGATTTAATCAGGACGCAAGTACAACATCTAGTAGCACAACAATAATTAGTGATAGCACTTTTATAAAAGGGATAATAGATACAACAGGATCTGTTTTTATAGATGGTAAGTTTGAGGGTGTAGTTATATCTGCAGGTTCTTTGACTATTGGTAAAACAGGTGAAGTAGTAGGTAAAATAAAAGTTGGTAAATTAACTGTTAGTGGTTTATTAGATGGTATTATTAATGCTGAAGATGTTTCTGTTTTAGAAACTGGTAAAATATTAGGCACTATGCAATATCAAACTTTAGTTATTGAACAAAATGGTATTTTTGAAGGTCAAGGTACTTTGAAAAATTCTATTTTAAAAAGTCAATATAAAAGTATTGAAGATTCACAATTTAAAGAACTTATTGAAGATATAACAAAAAAGCAAAAAGCAAAAAGCAGTAAATAGTAAATAGTAAATAATTTGATTTTGTAAAATATATTAAAAAACATTGCTAATATTATATTTATTATGATATAATAATTTCTAATTAATAAAAGGAAAGAAAAAAATGCAAATTTATGTAGGAAATATGTCGTATCAGATGACAGAAGAAAGTTTAAGTGCGGTATTCGCAGAGTATGGTAAGGTTGATTCTACAAAAATTATCACTGATAGAGAAACTGGTCGAGCTAAAGGTTTTGGATTTATTACAATGAGTAATGATGATGAAGCAAAAGTTGCTATTGAATCTTTGAATGGAAAAGATATTGAAGGGCGAACATTAAGAGTTAATGAAGCAAAGCCTATGGAAGATAGACCAAAAAGAGAATTTAATAGATATTAATCTATCAAATTATTTTACTAAGATAAGGTTAGCATATTTTTGCTAACCTTTTTTTTTAAATATACATTAGGAATCTAAAGATGCAAACTATTACCTTATATCAACCTTTGGATATGCATTTACATTTACGAGATGATAATATGCTAAAACTTGTTGCACCACTTAGTTCACGATATTTCTGTGGTGCGTTAATTATGCCAAATCTAGTTCCTGTTGTTGATACTAAGGATGCTGTTGTTTCATATAGACAAAGAATCATGAATGCTATTAAAGAGGATGATTTCGCCCCTATGATGACTTTATTCTTTAGATTATATACAAAAGAATTTTTATTGGATATTAAAGATAAAATTCAAGCAATTAAGCTTTATCCAGCTGGCATTACAACTAATAGTGAAGATGGAGTACAAAGTATTGACATAATAGCTTTAGCACCTACATTAAATGCAATGTCTGAATTTAATATACCGCTTTGTATTCATGGGGAAACAAATGGTTTTGTTATGGATAGAGAAGTAGAATTTATACCTATGTATGAAAAGTTAGCTATTTCTTTTCCAAAATTAAAGATCGTAATGGAACATATTACAACAAAAGAAGCAGTTAGTATGGTGCAAAAATATGATAATCTTTACGCAACTATTACGTTGCAACATCTTTTTATAACATTAGATGATGTGGCAGGCGGGATGTTAGATCCTCATCTATTTTGTAAACCAATTGCTAAACGATATGAAGATAGAGATGCTTTGGTACAGATTGCTACTAGTGGATGTGAAAAAATTATGTTCGGAAGCGATTCTGCTCCACATCCTAAGTCTAAAAAAGAAAATTGTGGTTGTGCTGCAGGTGTATTTACTGCACCTATTGCCTTGCAAATGTTAACGCAACTTTTTGAGAAAGAGGGAAAATTAAATAATTTGCAAAAATTTATTAGTAATAACGCTATTAATATATATAACTTAAGTCCCACGAAAAAGTCAATCGTTTTAGAAAAAAAAGATTTTACAATTCCTAATTGTTATAAATTAGGCAAAGAGACAGTTGTACCAATGTATGCGGGAGAGACTATAGGTTGGTCAATTCAATAATTTTAGACTATAAAGACTTGCCAAATTCTCTTGCAAATCCTTCAAGATCTTTTTTCTTTAAATCACCACGATAAACTATATCTTCTACTTTTAAATCTTTATCGTTTAACATTTTTGGAACAAGATCTGCATTTTCTAATTTTTCCATATGTTCATTGAGTTCGTCTTCACTATATGCCATTTGCATCTCCGCACTAATTACATGAGGTATCATCTCGATGACTTTCATTTTTTTTAATTCTTCAGATACACCTTCACCTTCTATAGTGATAATTATTCTGCCTTTTTCGTCATGCATGTGATAATCACAAGCATCACTATTCTTCAAAGACTTTACTACATCATCTAGAAATTTTGGTAGGGTTTGTACTATTATGCTTGATATGTTCATCTCTTCTCCTTCTATTTGTTTTGTAAATTATAATAATTAAACTTATTTGAATCAGTTGTAATAAAAACTTCATTTTCATTTATAAATAAAATTGAAGATAATGTCATTAAATTTTGTGTTAATGTAAATAAATTTTTCTTTGTATTGGTATTGAAAACAATTACATTATTATTTTCATCAACACTATAAGCTCCTATATTGCCACTTGGCGTTAATCCAGCTGCATATATTAAAAACCATCTTTTTTTACGCAAAATGTAATTAGTATTGTCATTTAAATTATAAATCACACATCTTCCATCTTGACCCGCTGTTATTATAATGTTATTTTTAAAATCAACCTTAAATACCTTGTCAAGGTTTTTATTGGCTAAGACTTTAATAACCTTGCCTTTTGCAATGTCTACTATTTTTAAATCACCACTTTCATCAGCTACTATAGCAATTGTTTTATCTTTATTTAATGCAAAATCAGAAAAAGTAGAATTAAGTACGGCGTCATTTGGACGCACATTTATTTTCCATATATATTGTTTTGTTTTGTAATTATACAGATACATTTCGTTGTCTAATAAACTAAATAAAATTAAATTATTATCGATAAATTTTGCTTTTGATATAAACATCTTTTGTTTTATACTAATAATTATGTTTAACTTATTATTTCTATACATATGTATCTGTCTAAAACCATTAGATGCTTGCGATGTGATAAGAACTTTATTTTTATAAATATCAACATCATAGATTTTAGCATCAACAATATCTCCCATAAAATCTTTAATTTTTGGTACATTTATCTTTTTAATAAGTTTTTTAGTTTTTAGATCAAATATCTCTACAACACTTGCATTGGTTGCAACATATATTTTATTGTTTTGTGAAACAATATTTGTTACCGCTCCACTAGCTTGATAAACATATGTTGGTGCTAAGTCTTTAGCAGTCAAATTTATAAAAGTTAATAAAAAGATTAAAAGTAGTTTATGCATTATTATTTATTCTTTCGATATCTTCCTGATATTTTTCTTGCAATATTGCCATTTTTTCAGATAGATCTTGGTAATTTGATGGCGTTAAAGTATTTGAACTTGTCCATACAACTTCAATATCTCTTCCATATTCATCGCCCATCTCTTGAATTTTTACGCTATACTCTTCTAAATCTTTACAGATAACTTCCATCTCTTTTGATGTATCTGTTAGCTTTATAAACCAACTGCCATCTTCGTCTTGTTCAACATGAGATATAAATTTTACTGCCATTATCTCTCCTTGTTTGTCATTTTTAAAATATGGTTCTTAATAGTACTGTCCTCTTTATTATATTATTTGGCTAATGTATCTAGATCATCAGTTAATCTACTACCAGACCAGCTAGATTTTGTAGCACCGTCTTTATTTGAGAATACTGCTTTAAAAGTATTTGCAGGTGCGTTTGTTGCATTACTTTGCGGAGCATGACACTGCGTACAATTAAATCTTGAATTTTGGAGTTTATCTGTTTTTTTGATTGATACTTCGTTTTTCATATTGTCAATTGTCTTTACAAAAGTGTTGTTTTTAATTTTATGTTTGGGTCGAAAATCTATAAAATGAGACTTAGGTAATGGTGTCGCTCCCATACTAGAAGCTACTTCTGGCATATGGCAACTAGTACATTGGTTATTATTTATTTGTATTGGTAACATCCCTTCTACATCATGCGGTATCATAGGCGGTGCATCCTGGAATGCTCTATTTATTTTCTTTGATGTTCCAGCCATTTTATTACCATATTTTGTCTTATCACCATGTGTTTCTTCTTTTTCTGAATATAGATCTGTTTTTCTAAGTCCTAGAGACTTTTCGTCTACTACATTATCTGTATCCACTACATTATTTGTACATCCAACAAAAAATATACCAAATGCAACAATTGCACTTAAAGTTAATTTGTTTAATATTTTAATTTGTTTTGTCATTTTTATTTTCCTTTACTAATTTTCTAATAGAAAAGTTTAAAGCGTCATCTTCACACACTTCAATACATCTCCCACAGTTTGTACAATCTCCATCTAAAACTTGCAAAGATATTTTGCTAACCATAAAAAGTACTTGACTTTCTGGACAAACTACCTTGCATTTCATACAAGCAGTACATTTTTCTTCAATATGGTTTATTCTTATAAGCCCAATTTTCCCAATAGTTCCATAAAAAGCACCAAGTGGACATATATGACCACACCATCCATTTTTTAAAATAAATAAATCAAAAAGAAAGATTATCAACATTGCTGCCCAACCTAAACCTAATCCAAATATTATACTTCTATGAGCTATTGAAATTGGCGATATAAATTCAAATGCTGTTATTCCCAAAATATACGAGATAACTAAACTAAGGCCTAATATCCAATATCTCATAATTCTATTTGCTGGTTGTTTTTTTTGAATCTCATCAAATCCAGTTTTTTGTCGTATAAAGTTTGCTGTATCTGTTGCAATATTAATAGGGCAAACCCAACCACAAAATGTTCTACCACCAATCACACCATAAATAATTGTAATGATTAAAGCACCAACTACTAAATTTGTTGTTATAACTGCACCTGCAGCAAACATTTGCAATGCAGCATATGGATCACTTAGTGGTATAAAGCCAAACAAAAGTGATGAGCTCAAATTTCCTTGAATAAAATTCCAACCCCAATAATTACCACCAATATATAGTACCATTAAACCAATTTGTGTAATCCTTCGTAATATAAGAAATCTATAATGTTTAAATAAATTATTCATCAATACAAATCTTTCGTCTCGTTAAGAGAATCTAATGCTGATTTTTCACTTATCTTAGTTTTTGTTGTTTGATTTTTTGATTTTTTGATTCTAATTTCATCTTTTTTATCCCAACCTTTAATGTAATGATTTCCTACTTCTCCTAAAGCTACCTTTCTAGGCAGTACAATAATTGCAGCTTCTTTTGTTACACATGCATGTTCACAAAGCCCACAACCTGTACAAATATCACTATTAACTATTGGTTTTAAAAAAGCATGTTTCCCAGTTCTCTCATTTTTCTCATATTTTAAATATATAGCCTCATCCATCAATGGACAGGCTCTATAACAAGCATCACATTGAATTCCCCAAAATGCTATACAGTTTTTATCATCAACAATAGCAACACCCATTTTAGACTTGTTTATATCAAGCTTTTTATTAGTACTTACACTTGTCGCATCTAATGCACCTGTAGGACATACTGGTACACAAGGGATGTCAGGACACATATAGCACGGAATTTGTCTTGGCTCAAAGTAAGGAGTTCCTAAAGGTTTATTACTTCCAGGTTTTGCCAAAACTAGAGTATTAAAAGGGCAAGCTTCAACACACATACCACATTTAATACAAGTAGAAAGAAAATCTTCCTCTTTTAATGCTGCAGGTGGTCTTAATATTAACTTATTGGCCGTTATTTCATCAACATAAGCACTCCATATCAAACCGCTTAAAACTAATAATCCAGTAGTTCTAGTTGTCCCTAAAATAAATTCTCTTCGTCCACTTATCATCGCTTTAGTCTTTCTTTTTATACCGCATATATTTTAACTGCACATTTTTTGTAATCAGTTTGTTTAGACTGAGGACAAGTGGCATCAAGACATACTTTATTGATAAAGACTTTTTCATCAAACCAAGGAACAAATATAAGCCCTTTTGATGGTCTGTTTCTTCCCCTTGTTTCAACTCTAGCTTTAACTTTTCCACGTCTTGAATCTACCCATGCGAGTTGACCTTGTTTTACACCATATTTTTTAGCATCCTCTGGATGCATATAGCATAATGCTTCTGGTACTGCTCTATATAATTCAGGTACTCTCATAGTCATAGTTCCACTATGCCAATGTTCTAAAACTCTACCAGTACACAACCATAATGGATAAGCTTTATTTGGCATTTCTGGAGGATCCATATAGGGACGAGCGAATATTTTAGCTTTATTTTTAAGAGCTTTTTTACCTTTAGATTTATCTGGCCCAATAAGGTCGCCTTGAAGAAGATTTTTAGCCAATGGTCCGTAGAATGCATGGGAATTGTTAGTCCCAGCTTTTTTATTTGCTTTAGCAGCATATGGATCATATTTAGAATTAAATCTCCATTGTGTTTCTTTGCCATCAACAACTGGCCATTTTAATCCTCTTACTTTATGGTAGGTATCAAAATCAGCCAAATCATGACCATGTCCCCTACCAAAACTTGCATATTCTTCAAATAAATATTTTTGTATATGATAACCATAACCTTGCCACACTTTACCATCGGATCCTATAACATTTCTACTATCTCCATTTGCATCAGTATCATCATAGCCTTTATTTATAGGATCATTCATATCTTTTGGATAAGTTTTTCCACCTTTTTCAAAAAGTATTTCATACATGGTTGTGTCATCACCGTAACCCATTTTATGAGCTTCTTTTCTAACATCAGCTAGCTTTTTACCACCTTTTAGCTTGTAAGGTCCCCAAACATCTTTAACGGTAAATCTTTTTGCAAGTTCTACCCATTGCCAAGTATCACTCATTGCATCACCTACTGGTAGGACTTGTTGTCTCCAGTGTTGCGTTCTTCTTTCAGCATTTCCGTAAGCACCCCATTTTTCATAAATCATTGCACTTGGTAAAATCAGATCAGAAACTTTTGCTGAAATTCCTGGATAACCATCAGATGTAACAATAAAGTTATCCATCTGTCTAGCAGCTTTAATCCAGTGAGTTGCACTCGCACTATCTTGGTATGGGTTACAAACATTTACCCATGCAAACTTAACAAGTCCATCTTCAATGTCTCTGTGGATTTTCATAATATGTTGTTTACCAACACTATTAAGTGTTCCTTTTGGAATCATCCATTTTTCCTCTGCAATTTCTCTGTGTTTAGGGTTTTTAACCATTAAGTCAGCAGGAAGTCTATGTGTAAATGTACCAACTTCTCTAGCAGTACCACAAGCAGATGGTTGACCTGTAAGTGAAAATGCACCAGAGCCCGGTTTAGCTTGTTTGTTAAGCATAAAGTGAACATTATATGAAAGCGTATTTACCCAAGTGCCTCTGGTATGTTGATTCATACCCATAGTCCAAAAGCTTACTACTTTTCGTTTTTTTTCTATATACAAATTAGCTAAAAGCTGAAGCTTTCTCCCAAATTCTTTGTCTGATTCGTCAGGATTACCTTTTGCAATAGAAGTTACATATTCAAGAGTGTATGGTGCTAGAAATTTTTTATATTCTTCGAAAGATATATGCCAATGTTTTAAACCAGCTGGTTTATTAATCATCTTTTGACCAGCTTTGTAACCATATGGTTTAAGAGCAGGGGCTTCGTTGGAAGATACTATATGTACATTTTCTTGACTTAGTGTTTCTTTTTCTAGGGCAGTATATTTTTTTGCCATATCTGGATTTTTTTTAAGTTCTTTTGCATTTCTCATACCATAACCCATATTAACAGGACTTGCACAAAAAACCATATGTTTGTTTACAAAATCCCAATCAATAATTTTTTCTTTTTTATCTCTATATACAATTTCTCTAGCAATATAATTCCATATAGCCAAATCAGTATTTGGTGTAAAAATTATCTCTTCATCAGCCAAATCAGAAGTTCTATGTTTATATGTAGATATGTTTATAACTTTTACACGGTCTGGATTGCTAAGTTTTCTGTCTGTTACCCTTGACCATAAAATAGGGTGCATTTCTGCCATATTTGATCCCCAAGATACAACTGTATCTGTAAGCTCAATATCATCATAACATCCACTTGGCTCATCAATCCCAAAAGTTTGATAAAAACCAACAACTGCACTTGCCATACAGTGCCTAGCATTTGGATCAATTGCATTTGATCTAAATCCAGCTTTCATCATCTTTTGAGCAGCATATCCTTCCATCACAGTATATTGTCCAGAAGCAAATACAGCCACACCTTCAGGACCACTTGCTTTGAGTGCTTTTTTGATATTAGTTTCCATCTCATCAAAAGCCCTTTTCCATGATATAGGTTGGAATTTACCATTTTTATTAAATTTACCATTCGAATCAACCCTTAATAAAGGTTGTTTAAGTCTATCCGCTCCATACATGATTTTAGCATTAAAATAACCTTTTATACAATTAAGACCTCGATTTACAGGTGCTGCTGGATCACCTTTTACAGCTACAATTTTGCCATTTTTTGTAGCCATCATGATACCACAACCAGTACCACAAAATCTACATGCCGCTTTATCCCATCTCCAATTAGCCTGTGCTGAATCTGAAGCTGCTTGCATTTTAGCAGGTATGCTCATACCAACTACAGCTGCTGCTGATGCCGCAGCTGAACTCTTAAGAAAATCTCTTCTTGAAAGTGTCATTTTATCTCCTTTTAATAAAATAGTATATGTTATGTAATATACAACAAAAAAGTATATCATAGATAATATTAATTCCTAATATTAATAGATATATATAAATAAATTTTAAGGAATAAGAACGATTAAGTGTATTTTGTAACTCTTTTTGAATATCATATATTCTTAACAGTTTAGTAAATCCATCAGTATATTTTTGTGAAAATTTTATCATAATTTAATTTGTATACTATATCAATATCACTATATTGAGTTTGAGTATCTTTTATATAACTACCAAATAATCCTAAAAGAGCTAATCTCTCTTTTTCATGTATTGATTTCGGTTTTAAATTGTTTATTAAAACGTAATACATTGATCAATTATTTAAGCTTATTTCAACCTTGTTATGAAAAATTATCATTAAGAATAAAAGAGTTAATTGAAGAGTACAAAGACAAGGGATAACTCTGTTTTAAAAACTATGTTTAACCAAAATTACCAAAGATATAAAAGAATATATTTGGTGTTCGAGCTTTGCTTAGCTTATTTGGTGCTATCTCTACAGATTCTGTGTTTTGTTATATATTTATCGTCGATAGTAAGTTACGATAGAACTCTTCTCTATAGTGTGAGAATTTAACATAAATCCAACTAATGCGGGATTTGTATTTTTCTTTAATCCTAATTTTTCTATATCTAATGCATATATTGTAGTAATATAAGTGTGAGCTTTAGAGCCTTTTGGAGGACAAGCACCACCAAATTTACTTTTTCCAAAATCTGTTTTACTTTGAATAGTACCTTTTGGTAATTTGTTTAATGCACTAGCATTTGATAAAATTTGATTTGTTGTTTTTGATATATCAAAAACAACCCAATGCCACCACCCACTACCTGTCGGTGCATCTGGGTCATAGATGGTTATAGCAAAACTTTTTGTTTCTTTTGGTGCATTACTCCATTCAAGTTGTGGTGAAATATTTTTCCCACGACATCCAAATCCATCAAAAACTTGATTGATAGATATTTGCCCTATCATATCTTTGCTTTTTAGTGTCAAACCTTTTGCGAACAAAGTATCGCCAATAAAAACAATGCAACTTAATATAATTATATTTTTTAATATAATTTTCATATTTTCTCCTTTTTTTTGTTAAATCATGAGTATTTTACAAAAAATAGAAATTTAAAAGTACAAGAAAAGTTATATTTTATGTCGGAATTCTTTAGGTGTTTGATTATATTGTTTTTTAAATTGGGAGATAAACCACGAAACAGTAGAATATCCACATTCTGAAGATATATCAGTTATTGTTTTATTTGTATTTTTTAACATTAGAGTTGTTTTTTCTAATCTTTTAGCATCAATCCAAACTTTTGGAGTAATATTATATTTTTTTTTGATATATCTCCTTAGTTGATTTTGTGTTAGTCTTGTAATACTGCACATATCATCAAGTGTTTGAATTAAATCAATATTCGATTCTAATATAAATTTTATTCTATCTTGACTTGTTGATGTAATTGAATATAGAAATGATAAAAATAAGTTTTTGTTTATTCTTAGAGAATGCAGAATTATTTCTTCAATTTTGAGTTTTAAAAGATTATTATCTAACCTTTTATGCAAATACTCCTGAAGTAAAGATATATTACTTTTAAATAACATATCTTGTGAACAATTTAATTTTATGACATTGTTTTTGTTTGTTGAATTTATTTTAATTTTATATTTTTGCATTAAATCAAAGATAAATTTATCATCAAAATAAATAATAAGTGATTTATAGCTTAAATTTGCGATTATTTTTTCACTCATAAAATAATTATTTTGAGCTAAAAAACATATTTCATTTGAATTTATACTGACATCTGCATCTTTTAGATGTATCACCTTGGAGCCATCTAGTAAAATAATCATACAATGCATTGTTGTTCTAATTGAAATAAAATCATTTTTTTGTTTAGTAATGTAGTTTAAACAAAATAAATTATCTATTTTGAATAAATTATTATCATTGTTTTCTATAAAAAAGTTTGGAACTATATATGTCAATTTTGTTTATCCTTAATAAATAACATTAAAAGTTACATTAACTATTTTTGTCTAAATTTTAGCCAATTCATGCTTTAAAATATCACTTTTTAGATGAACTTGTAGAATACAATAATCAGGAACAAAATCAATAGGCTTTTTTAAATACATCTTGTAATTTTAATTAGCAATTGTAAACCTTTTGTGTATCTAATATAGTATAGTTTTTAAAGATTTAATTAATGTTAATGATACATTAAGTTAGATTGTATAATGGTGGAGCCGTCCGCAATTGAAGTTATTGATATATAAAGGGATTAGAGGGTGTATAATAAAAAACCCATTAAAAATTAAAGCGACTGCCATTTGGATGATTATTTTGTTAATTGTAAGCTATGTTAAGTTTTAGCCATTTTCTTAACATAGGTAAAATCTATGTTAAATTATATACCTTTTTTAACCTAGCAAATTTAGTATAAGGATGATTAAATTGTGGCTTATCAACTACATTATAATAATAAATATCATAACCTTTAAGTCTATGTACACTTGTAATGTCATTTCTCTTATTCCTTTTTCTTTAAGGTCTTGTAAAATTGCTATCAAATCCAATCTACTTATCTCAACCATAGATTTTTTTCCAATAAAAGGAAATACACATAATTCTAATGCTCTCCATAATTTATTATGATAGTTTTCACTTACTTCACTTTCATAATTATCCCACCAATCCTTAGCAACTTTTTCAAATGTATTTTCTTTTATACGATAACTTAATTTCCAAAATTTTGAACCATTAGGCATAACTCTTAAAAATAAACCTCCACCATCTCAAAGTGTATATTTTTTTCTTTAGGTTTTGTATTTTTTATCTCTGTTGCAGTTAGTGGTCTAGCTTGTCTTGACATTATGTACCTTTTAAATTTTAATGGGTCTTTTTATACATATAATAGGTTAATTATATAAAACCCATCAAATAACCCATTAAAAAGACTGGATATTGTTGATATACACTATATCTATTAGGCTAATAAGATTATTAAAGTAAGTGTTTAAGGGCTTTAGTTAGTATTTATTAGGTTAAGTTAGTTTATGATTTGGTGGAGCCGTCCAGGATTGAACTGGAGTCTTAAAACAGTTTATATTAGCGTCTACATGCTTAGAAGGGCTGAAAAATTTCACCTAAAAGCAACTCAACCCGCGAAGAAAACTTCAAGGCTAAGATTTAAATGTCCTTTAAAAAATAATCACTTCTCTTAAAGTAATCTATCTAGGATGAGTTCACATAATCTACATAGATAGAATCTGTAGTGCGAACCTCCAAGGTCTCAACCCGAGGGGAGTCCTTAAATTAATACTTAGGCAGCGTGTGCGTAAGCAGGAGCGTAATTGTTATTATTTGCGTCTAAAAAAAATAGATAGATTTACGATATATCTAAATCGACATGCAACTAATACTTACTGTTCTAATCGATACCATGTCGACCCCGATTAAAAAGTGATCAATTATATCTAAATTTTAGTACAATATCAAATGAATTATTTAGATCTAGATACCAATCATACTTGGCACCCCTATAGCTCATTACCATCTAAAAATAAAATATTACAAGTAAAATCTACGCACGAACAAACTATTGTTTTAGAAGACGGGACAAAGTTAATTGATGCCATGAGTTCTTGGTGGAGTGCAATTCATGGATATAATCATCGTGTTTTATTAAAAGCACTTGAAGATCAAGCAAGCATTATGCCACACGTGATGTTTGGAGGACTTACACATGAGCCAGCCGTGATATTGTGTGAAAAATTAGCAAAACTTACAAAGCTTTCGAGTGTATTTTTGGCAGATAGTGGATCTGTTGCTGTTGAAGTTGCTTTAAAAACTGCAATACTTTATCAAAAAGCAAAGAAAAAGAATGTATTTAAATTTATTGCTTTAAACGATGCTTATCATGGGGACACTTTAGGGTGTATGGGAGTGTGTGATCCAAAAAATAGTATGCACTCTTTGTATGGTGAGTATCTTCCAAAAAATATATTTACTTCGATCGAATATTTAGAAGAGACTATACATAAATATCATAAACAAATAGCTGGAGTAATCGTAGAGCCTATTGTTCAAGGTGCTGGAGGTATGAAGATACATACTCCAGAATATCTCAAAATAGCTCGTAAACTTTGTACAAAATATGATTTAGTTTTAATTGCAGATGAGATAGCAACAGGTTTTGGGCATACTGGGCTTATGTGGGGGTGCGACCATGCTAATATTACGCCTGATATTATGACTGTTGGGAAAAGTTTGACAGGTGGTGTAATGACACTTTCTGCTATGTGTACAACAAAAAAAATAAGTGATATGATCTCAAATAGCAATATTGGTACACTTATGCATGGACCTACCTTTATGGGCAATGCTTTGGCATGTGCTGTTGCTAATGCTAGTATAGATCTATTACTTTCATCTTCATGGAAAAGTAAAGTTTTACATATAGAAACTTTATTTAAAAAGGAACTTATATCATTAAAAGATTTTAGTATCGTAGAAGATGTAAGATGTATAGGTGTTATCGGAGTAGTTGAGCTAAAAGATGATTTATATGCCTCAATTTTACAGAATAGTTGTGTAGAGTTTGGTGTATGGATAAGACCATTTGGTAGGTTACTTTACAGTATAGTTTCGTATAATATTAGTAACAAAGAATTATATAAGATAATAAATGCTATGAAAAAATCAATTAGTAAAATATCTACAGAAATTGATTGATATTTTGTCTGATTGCATCATATGTAACAACCGAAACCGCATTCGCTATATTTAAACTTCTAGCATTGTTTGTCATTGGAATATTGATACAATTTTTTTTATTTTCTACCAATAAATTCTCTGGAAGTCCTGCATCTTCTCTGCCAAAAAAAAGATAATCATTGTTTTGGAATTTTATATCAAAGTAATATTTTTTGGTTTTAGTAGTAGCAAAAAAATGCCTTGAAGATGGTGGATTTTGTTTGTAAAAATCTTCAATATTATTATATTGGGATATTTTTAAATCTTTCCAATAATCAAGACCCGCTTTTTTGACCTCTTTTGCTGTTATCTCGCCAAAACCATAAGGTTTAATTAGATGAAGTTTTGTCCCAGTGGCGAAACACAATCTTCCTATAGTCCCTACATTTCCAGGCATTCTAGGTTCTAGCAATACCACATTTAGATTAAACATTATAATATTACCGTTTTATTTTTATATACAAACACTTTGTCTCTCAAGAGTAAATCTAGTGCATTTGAAAGTACAGTTGTTTCTATATTCCGCCCAGCTTTAATAGTAGTGTTAAGTGATAAACTATGATCAATTCTCACAATATCTTGTGCAATAATTGGACCTTCATCTAAATCATTTGTTACATAATGTGCTGTCGCACCTATTAGTTTAACACCTCTATCATAAGCTTGTTTATATGGATTTGCTCCTATAAATGCTGGTAAAAAAGAATGATGTATATTTAAAATTTTTAATGAAAATGTTTTTACAAAATTCGGCGTTAAAATTCTCATATATTTTGCAAGAACAATTATTTCACAACCATATGCATTGATTTTATCTATTATTTTTGTTTCATGCTCTTGTCTTGATATATTATTAGAATCAATAAATTCATATGGTATATCAAACTTATTAACCAACTGTTCTAAATCGTTATGATTTGATATAACTGCTTTAATGTTTGCATCTAATTCACCACTATAGTTTTTTATTAGTATATCTCCTAAACAGTGAGTTTCTTTTGTAGCTAATATAATAATATCTTTTTTTATAGCAGGAAAAAGTTGTATTTCTGCATTTGTGGGTAATATTTGTTTAATATGTTCTAGAAGAATGGTTGTGTCAAAATCACCTGTAATTATTGTTCTCATAAAAAACTTATTAACATTTTTATCTACATATTCTGAATTTTTTTCTATGTTTAATCCATATTTATAAAGTATTTCAGATACCTTATAGACTAAGCCTTTTTTATCTTCAGTATCTATTAGAAGTCTATATTCATTTATCATTTATCTATTCCATTCTTTCAAAGTTCTTTGTGTTTCTCTTTGCATTGTTTTTCTTTTTAACTCTTCCCTTTTATCGTATTTTTTTTTACCCTTAGCAATTCCTATATTTAATTTGAAAATATTTTTATTGTTAAAGTACATTTTTGTAGCAACTATTGTATATCCATCTTTGGTAACTTTTTCAAATAATTTATTTATTTGTTTTTTATGTAATAATAATTTTCTTTCACGATTTTCTTCGGGTCTATAGCTAGTATGAGTGGTATCAAGATGAGAAATATGCATATTAAAAATAAATACTTCATTTTTTATAATTCTTATAAAACTTTCTTTAAAATTCATATGACTAGCTCGTATTGCTTTTACTTCACTACCTTTAAGCACAATACCAACTTCAAAAATATCTTCTATAATGTAGTCGTGAAAAGCTTTTTTATTTAAGAATTCTTTTACTTTTGTTTTATTTTTTTCTGCCATCTAAGTTTTAATCCTAAAAAAACTACTTCCAGTACCACTAAAATACCAATCGTTTGTAGAATATTTTTTAAGCTCTTTATTTAAACTAAGAGCCGGTAAATACAAATCATTTGCTTCTACAATATCTAACATCTTCAATATATCAATACTTTTCATATGTAATAATTTGTTTGCCTCATCACTCTTAATCTCTTTGTAAAAATTATTTCTAAAACATTTAAATATAGTAGCCGTATCGCATTTTATTGCAGGTGTAAAAATATCTATATTTATAGGCTTTTCATCAAATTTTTCTACAATCTCACCAATGCCAGTAACATTTGCACTATCATGCTCATATATAAAAAACGGGATATCAGCACCAATTGATAAACCAATATTAGCCAAAGTACCTTTGGTAAGATTTAGGCTACACGCTTCATTTACCATATTAATAAATGTAGCACAATTACTACTGCCACCACCAAGTCCAGCTAGTTCTGGTATATTTTTTTCAACCATTACTCTATGGGTTTGAAAATATCTTTTTACTTCTGGATACTGACTAGCTAAAACTACATAAGCTTTATAAATAGTATTTTGATTAGTATTACAATTAAAATTGCCACCTAAAGTAAATGTACTACAGATACTTTTTTTGAATGAAACAATATCAAAAAGATCTTTAATTTTAATAAATCTTGAGACTAATTGATGATAATTGTCTCGTTGACCTATTATTTTTAGAAATATATTTACTTTTGCATAAGACTTTCTAGTCAAAGTTTTCTCTCATTTCATCGTGTAATAATATTTTATTTAATAGATATTTCACATTTAGTTCTTTTATCTCAATAATAGCAAAAAAAGTATCAAATTTTATAAGATATTGCCCATCCTCTTTAATGTCAAAATATTCTATTTGTAATTTTTTACCCAAATCAAACCATTCTTTAGTGCCAGTATAGTTATTGGTTTTTAGATTTAAGTACTCTAGAGGATTTAAAGGTTTCTGGTTATCGTACTTAAACTTTCCTTCATTTAGTCGCTTCAAATAGCTTAGAGTTCCAACAGTATCTAGTCTATGAAGTAAGGTTTGAGCTATACTCCTTATATAACTACCCTCACTCACACTAACATCAAAAGTTATAAAAGGATGACTGTAATTTATAAATTTAACATCAAAAACTTCAGAGATTATTTTTTTAATTTCAAAATTAATGCCACTACGAGTCAAATCATACGCTCTTTTACCATCAATTTTTTTAGCACTATATTTGGGTGGTAAATATTCTAAACTACCTTTTAGATTTTGTAGTTTTTGTTTTATAGTATTAACATTTAGTTCAGATGTATTTTTAATACTATAAATATTTTCATTATCCAAACTTCTACTTCGGCTACCTAACCAAATAGTTGCGCGATAAGTTTTTGGTGCTTTTTGTAAAAACTGAAATAATTTAGGGTATTGTCCAAATGCAACGATCAAACAACCGCAAGCAAATGGGTCAAGTGTGCCACTAAATCCAGCTTTTTTAGATCGGTATTTTTTTTTAATTTTACGCAAATAAAAATTGCTACTTATGTTTATTGGTTTGTTTACTACAAAAAGTTTATTCAATTAAATTTTTTCTACAAATGACGATAAAATATCTCTTTTAGTCCCATTAAAATTGATTTTTAATTTAAAATCTTTTCCGACTTTTACAGATGATATTATTTTTCCTGTGCCAAATATTTTGTGTTTTACTAAATCTTTATTTTTAAAACCACTACTTTTGTTGATAATTAAACTGCCTCTAATAAGAGCAGATTCGCTTAAAAATCTACTTTTTATAAGTTGTGTTTTTCTACCTCGATAAAATCTTGAATGTACAAAACTTAAAGTTAATTCATCTCTAGCTCTTGTGAATGCAACATATCCTAGTCTTCTTTCTTCCTCTAAATCTATATTATCTCCAGATATTGGAAAAAATCCCTCTTCTAAGCCAATAATAAAAACATGTTGATATTCCAACCCTTTACTCGCGTGGATACTCATCATAGAAATAGAAGCACCATAGATATTATCCGCATCACTTTCTAAAGATAACGCATTTAGAAAATCATCCAAATTTGAATCCACATTGTCCATAAAGAATTCTCTTACATGTCCATAAAACTCATCGATATTTGCTATTCTATCAATACCATCTATTGCTTTTTTAAAAGAAATTTTAATATCAAAAAATTCTTCAAACTTATCAATAAATCTCATTTTAGAATTTTGTAATATTTCTTGTAGATCATTAATCGATGCCATAAAAACCTTTAAAGTTTGTGAGTTCTTTTTACCAACTAGTGCAGATAGTTGAGTTGGGTTATATTCTTCAATTATACTAAATATTGATTTAGACGACTTGAATGCTTCTAGCTCTAGTTTTTCGATTGTGGTTTTTCCAATACCTCTCTTTGGTTTATTGATAACTCTTTTTATTGAAAAATCATCATTTTTATTTGTGATGACTCTAAAATAAGCGATTAAATCCTTGATTTCACTTCGTTCATAAAATTTTATACCACCTATTAGCTTATAATTTATTTTTGCTCGATTAAAACCCTCTTCTAAAGTTCTACTCAAAGCATGGACTCTGAACAATATCGCGATATTTGAGGGGTGTACTCCATTATCAATTAGTTTTTTTATATCATCTATTATTTTTCTAGTCTCTTCATTATTATCAAGACTTTCATAAACTTTAATATTGTTCCCTTCGCCCCTTGTTCCTATAAGTTTTTTACCAATTCTATTTCGGTTATGTTCTATTAGTTGATTTGCATGATGTAAAATCTTATTTGTAGATCTGTAGTTGTTTTGTAGTTTTATAACTTTTGTATTTAAAAATTGAGTATCAAATGTTAAAATATTTTTAACAGTAGAACCTCTCCATCCATATATTGACTGATCATCATCTCCAACGACACAAATATTATTATGACATTGGCAAAGTTTTTTTAATAGTTTAGATTGCAATTCATTGGTGTCTTGATACTCATCTACCATAATATATTTATATTTATCATTAGTTCGTTTGGCTATATCTTTGTTTGTATCTAAAATTTTATATGTTAACAAAAGTAAGTCATCAAAATCTACTAAATTATTGGCAAATAAATATTTTTCATATTTTTCATATATAGAAGCAATTTTAGTGCAGTATTTATCTTGTGCTGTTGCTTTAGCTTCCGTGGTTGAAACAATATTATTTTTTAATTTTGATATTTCACTTGCTACTATTGAAGTAGTAATCTCTTTGTCAATATTGTTTAATATTCTTTTCTTGTCTTCGGTATCAATTATAATAAAATTATTTTTTCTATCTAGGATGCTTATGTGAAATTTTAAAAATAATAAACCAAATTTATGAAATGTACATAATAATGGCGGTGAAGATATGTTTGAAATTAAAGCAAATGCTCTTTCTCTCATCTCTTTAGCAGCTTTGTTGGTAAAAGTAAGTGTTAATATTGAAGCTGGATCTATTCCTATAGAGATTAAATATGCTAAACGAGTAGTGATGGTCTTAGTTTTTCCGCTTCCTGCACCTGCTAAAATCAATAAGGGACCATCAATATGTTGTGCCGCAATTTTTTGTGAATTATTTAATTGTGATAACATAGTGCTTCTTTCATGTACAATATATATTATTATATCATAAACAAAATAAAGTTAATTACTGTTTAAATATATTTATTAATAAATATATGCTATCATTATCATTATTATAACCATAGGAACAATATCGATGCTATCGGACTTCACAAAAATTCATACATTTTTAATAGTTGCTAAAGAAAAATCATTTTCTAAGGCCTCAGCTAAATTAGGAATTTCTCAACCAGCAGTTACACAGCAAATGAAATTTATTGAAAAATATTTAAATATTTCAATTATTAATAGAAAGAAAAATGGGATAAAACTTACAAAAGAAGGCGAACAATTATTAGTTATTGCACAAAAAATAGAAAAAACCGTTATCAATGCAGAGCAAGATCTATTAAGAATATTAAATAAAGATATTATATTTATGATCGGAGCTTCATATGTAGTAGGCAATTATATTTTACCAACATTTTTAAATGAAATTAAAGAAAAAATAAACAATGATGTATCTATTAATGTTGATGTGTCATCTGAAATTATCGATAAATTAAAAGATAAACAAATTGATATGGCATTGATAGAAACCCCTATTTTTGAAGATGGCATTATATATAGGGAATGGATAGAAGATGAGATAGTAATATTTTCAAATCAAAAATTTTCTAGACAAATTAAAAAAGAAGATCTATTAAGATATAAATGGGTATGTAGAGACAAAGAAAGTCATACAAGAAAATTATTTAAGGAATCTTTGGAGCGAATAGGTTTTCCTGATTGTGATACATTTGATATTGTAAGCGTTGTTTCATCTCCCACAACCATAGTGCAAACAATTTTGCATAGCTCTATTGATGGCGCACAAACAGTATCTATTGTGTCTAAATATGCAATAGACGATCTTGTTAAGGCAGGTACACTATTTGCTACTAAACTTCCAAATCTTAAAATGAAGAGAAAACTTTATATAGCGTATTTAAAAGAAAGAAAACATGATCCATTTATAGATAATGTAATAAATTATTTAAATAGCATTAAAGGTAATTAATTTTTAGTTTTTAAAAATTTAATTATCTCTTTTTCTATATCTTGTATATTTACAACTGTATCATGTACGATTTTATCATTAAATAAGTTATTTATACTTTGAGGTATTTTTAAATTTAGATTTTTAGATATTTGTATTAATGCTTCTTTGTCTGTATATTTTACCTTATTATTATTTAAAGCATTTAATACGGTTGGTGAGAATTTTGTCCATTGTGCAGTAGAATATATGACAGTTTTTAAATTATTTTCTTTAAGTTCTTCATAACCTTTAATACATGTAGCAGTGTGTGGATCCATCAAATATCCATCATCTGAGAATTTTTTAATAGTTTTTAAGCCATATTCGTCATCACTATATGTAGCACTAAAATATTGTTTTAACAAGTTTAATTCATTTTTGGTATGTTTGAAATATTGATTATTATTTAAAGATTCCATGAGTTCTTTTGTTCTATTTGAACCAAATAAATCAAATATAATTCTTTCTATATTCGATGATTTTAGTATATCCATAGCAGGACTATTGGTTAAATGTAATTTTTTATCTCTAATATCATAAACCCCAGTAGTTAGCCATTGAGTTAATATATTATTTTTATTTGAAGAGACTATTAATTTTTCGACAGGAAGTCCCATTTTTTGAGCATAAAAAGCACCTAATATATTACCAAAATTTCCACTTGGTACATTTATATAAATTTTTTCACCAAGTTTTATTTCATTTTGTCTTAATAATTCCAGATAGCTTTGAAAATGATAAATAATTTGAAAAATAATTCTTCCAAAATTAACACTATTAGCTGCACTTAATTTTAAGCTATGTTTTGATAACTCATCTTTAAAGTTTTGATTAGAAAGTAAAGTTTTTAAAGCATTTTGAGCATCATCAAAGTTACCATTTATACCTATTACTTTTAAATTCTTTCCATTTTCTGTTACCATTTGTAGTTTCTGAACATCACTTGTGCCACCATTTGGATAGAGACAAATAACTTTAATACCTTTTTTATTTTTAAATGTATTTAGTGCTGCAGGTCCAGTATCTCCAGATGTTGCAGTTAAAACAAGATAATGTTCATTTCGTTGTTTTACAATAGAACTTAGAATACTACCAAAGGGTTGAAGTGCCATGTCTTTAAAAGCTCGTGTTGGCCCATGGTATTGTTCGTTTACAAACAAATCATCTTTTATTTTTATTACAGGAGATGGATTTACATCTTTGCCACTTACACTATCAAAATTATCATATAAATCTAAAGCTTCATGTATGATGTTGTCATCGATGTTAATTTGAAATGTTTTTAAAATATCAAATGCTAATTGTTTGTAGTTTGTATCTAAATGTAAAGTTAAAAAGTTTTTATCTAAAACAGGTATATTTTTTGGTACATATAAACCACCAAAGGATGCACTAGGATTTAAAATAGCATCCGCAAATTCAATTTCTTTATCTTTAATACCATCATTTCCTCTTGTTTCTATAAAGCCCATATTTTTTGTTTCCCCTTAAAATAGTAAAATAATTGTATCACAATAGCTCTTTAATAGCATTAATATAACTTTTATTTGATAAATTATTATTGTGTTGATAAGCAATATCAAAAGCAGTTCCATGATCTACACTAGTTCTTAAAATAGGTAAATTTAAAGATATATTAATACTCTTATCAAAATATAATGTTTTTAAAGGAATTAAACCTTGATCGTGATACATGCATACAAAATATTTATATTTTTTACGCATATTTTTTGTAAATGCAATATCTGGGACAATAACACCTTCAAATATATTGTTTTTTAAAATATTATTTGCTTTTTTGATAGCTTTTGAAATTTTATCTTCTTCTTTTCCTAAAACACCATTGTCCCCCGCATGCGGATTTAGTCCTAAAACAGCTGTTTTCTTACTATTAATAGATTTTGCAAAATCTAGTAAAAATGCAGTTAAAGATTTTATTTTGATATGTTTATTAATATCCTTTAATGGTATATGCTCGGTAAATAGTGCCACAAACATTTTGTTGCACCCTAACATCATGATCGCATTTTTTTTAAATATATCTCTTAACATATCAGTGTGCCCTACATATTTAATATTGGCTTTGGCCCAAGATTCTTTGTTAATTGCCATTGTACAAATAGAATCCACCTTATTTTTTGTTGCTAAATCAATTGCATTTAAAAAACTATAATAAGAAAATAGCCCACTTTTTTTAGATATTCTCCCCGCTCTAATTTTAAAGTATTCATAGTTGCCCCAGAGTGCAAAGTTATTTGGTATTTCTATTCGTAATTTATTTGCAGCTTGTTGCAATAATTTGTCGTTAATACAATATATAGGGTTGCATAGTTTAGAAATTTTACGGTGATTTTCTAAAATAAGTTGAATCCCAATTCCATTTAAATCACCAATACTAATAGCTATTTTTTTCATAATATTCACACTTTTGTTTTAATTTGTTTTATATTTTATCATAACCTTGACATATAATATGTAATTTGGTATAATTTCGTGATTTTAAAAAAAAAGGAAAAATATGACAATGATCAAAAAAATACAGTTTTTAATGCTCGGTTTGCTTTTAGTAACAACAGGTTTATTTGCTGAAGCTGAAAAAGCTAATAACGAGAGTAATGCTACAAGCACAACAAGTCAAGATAAGACTGCAAGCACAACAAGTCAAGATAAGACTGCAAGCACAACAAGTCACGGTAAGACCGTAAACACAACAAGTCTTGGAAAAACTAGTGGTTCTGCTGAAAAATATAAATTAGAGGTAATGGCACCATTAGTGGATAATAATGTATTTACAGTTCCAGTACATTACTATGATGATTTATTAACTAAAAATAAAAAATTACCAGCAGTATTACTTGTGCCTATGAGATTAACTATTAGCAACTCTAGAGAGAGAAGACTATTAACAATTTATACATCAAATATAAATGAAGAGATCGAATTTGGTACAAACTTAAAAAACATAATTCAAGTTAAATTAGCAAATAAAATAATTAAAGATAACAATCTTACTAAATTTGTTGGTCCAAACAAAAAAGTTTTTAGAACTTTATCAAGTGATTCTACTTATGTTGTTGATTTCATAATACCTATTACTCAAAAGAACTTTCACGAAGGTAGAGTAAAAGTAAATATTGCTTCTTCGAATGGTGTTCAATTAACAGAATTATGTGAAATAGGTTTTTCTGACTGTGTTCAAACTGCTGAATTTACAATTGTGCCAAGAAAAGTTGTTTATTCTTCTATGATTAATGATACTTCTGGCATAACAACAGAACAACCTGCAGAAAAATTCTCAATTACACAATCAAATGTTGATGTTGAAGTAGAAGAAAATAATGTTCTTGCAGAAACTGTAAGTAGAAAAGCTTTACCTTTTGAATTAGATGTTAAATATAAAAAACAAAAATTCAATCCTAATTTAACTGTAGAAACAAAATACACATCATATGTAAATAATATGGATTTTTTCCCTGTAATTCATTATATGTCAAATGATAGCTACAAAAAAGGTGATGTAATCGTATTTACAAACTCTCATACAAGACCTGATTTAACTATCAGAAATAAAGAAAAAGCTATAGAGTTATTAGCTAAATAGTTTTTCAATAAGTAAAACCAATTTGGTTTTACTTATTTATCCAATATTCTTCTCATATCTAAAATAGCATTTTCTAAACCTGTGAATACACTACGAGCTATTATACTTTGCCCAATATTTAATTCTTCTATTTGTTTTATATTACTAATTAAACTAACATTTTGATAATTTAAACCATGCCCTGCTGAAACTTTTAATCCTGATTCAAAAGCTAAGATAGACACTTCTTGTAGTTGTTCTATACTTTTATTTAATTTTTTATTTAAGATATTTCTTGATAACTCTAGTTCTTTAATGCTATGATGAGTTCTGTTTAATCCACTATAAAGCATACCATAAATATTTGAGAACTTACCAGTGTGTAATTCAATCCATTGTGCTTTTAGTTTTTTTGATAATTCAATCATGTCTTGCTTGGCGTCTATAAATAAAGAAACTTCTATTTCTTCATTTTGTAGCTTGTTGATAACTTTACTTATTTGCTCAAAATTAGTCTCTAGGTTAAGTCCACCCTCCGTCGTAACCTCTAGTCTATTTTCTGGCACTAAAGTTACTCGAGAAGGTTTTAGATTGGATGCAATTTGAATAATCTCATCATTGATACTACACTCTAGATTAACTGGCAATGTTGATAGTAGAATAATATTTTTGGCATCTTCATCTTTAATGTGTCGTCTATCTTCTCGCAGATGAATTGTGATTTGATTTGCTCCTGCGATTTTACAAATATGAAGTGCATCCAAAGGATTTGGATCATTTGTTTCTCTGGCCTCTCTTAAAACTGCTATATGATCAATATTTACACCTAGTTTCATTTTATTCCTTATTGTATTATTGTAATCAAAATTTAGTTATAATATCCAAAATTATAAAAAGAGATTATTAAATGATTACTAAATGTTTATTTCCTGCTGCTGGTTATGGAACAAGATTTTTGCCTGCAACAAAAGCCATCCCTAAAGAGATGTTGCCTATATTGACCAAGCCATTATTGCAATATGGAGTTGAAGAAGCAATAAGTGCTGGGTGTAAGACTATGGCTATCGTTACTGGTCGTGGGAAAAGGGCTATCGAGGATCATTTTGATAGATCTTATGAGTTAGAGCATCAAATCAATAAAACGAGTAAAGAGTTGCTAATGGGGGAAATAAGAGATATAATTAATAACTGTACATTTAGCTATACGCGACAAATTGAAATGAAAGGTTTGGGACACGCAATTTTAACTGGTCAGACTTTAATTGGAAATGAAACATTTGCTGTTATATTAGCCGACGACTTGTGCGATAACAAAGAAGATAGCGTATTGTCTCAGATGTGTAGGCTTCATGATAAAAATCCTGGTTATTGCATAGTTGCTATTGAAGAAGTTTCTAAGAGCAATACGCATAAATATGGAATAATATCTGGTATTGAAATTGATAACAATTTGTTTAAAGTTGACAATATGATTGAAAAGCCAGAACAAAAGGATGCCTCATCAAACTTAGCAATAATTGGTAGATATATATTAACGCCTGAAATTTTTGATACACTTAAAAATACAACAACAGGAAAAGGTGGGGAAATACAAATTACAGATGCACTATTAACTCTTGCAAAAAAAGGTAAAGTTTTGGCATATAAATTTGATGGTTGTAGATTTGATTGTGGTTCAGTTGATGGTTTTGTTGAAGCAACAAATTACTTTTACAATAAATAACTAATCATGTATTACAAAAAGAATTTTTATCAAATCAAATCAAATCAAGATATTTTTAAAAAAATCCTTGAAGAAAAACAAACAATCGGTTATTATTCTCTTCCATATCAAGATACATCTAAAATAAAATTATTTGCAAAAACTATTACTCATAAGCATATTGTTATTGTTGGTATTGGAGGTAGTAGTTTAGGAACATTTGCAATTCATAAATTTTTACAACATAAAGAAAATGACAAAGAATTACACTTCTTAGAATCTACTGATCCTTTGGATATAGAATATCGCCTTTCAAAAATAAATTTAGATGATGCCTTATTTGTTATCATTAGTAAGTCCGGGACGACAATAGAAACAATAAGTATATTTAAATATCTACATAGTATAAAAACAATAAATCATTTAAATTGTGTAATTATTACAGAAAAGGATAGCAAATTAAATAATTTTGCTATTAAAAATGAGATAAAAACTTTTGAAATACCAAAAAATGTGGGCGGAAGATTTTCTGTTTTTAGCATGGTCGGATTAGTCCCGTTAGCCATTATGGGGTTAGATATAGACGAGTTGCTCAAAGGCTGCAAAATAGTACAAGATAGCTTTTTTAATGAAAAAGGTTATTATGAAGAAATTATGCAAAAAGCTAGATTTATTGTAGAAAATAAGAATAGATTTAATATAAATATTGTCTTTTCGTATTCATCACTCCTAGAAGGTTTTAATAAATGGTATATTCAACTTTGGGGAGAGAGTTTGGGAAAAATAAATATTAATAATACAAAACAAGCTCTTACCCCAATTGGTTTAATAGGTCCAATAGACCAACATTCATTTTTGCAATTGATTGTAGAAGGGAAGAGAGATAAGACAGTTACATTTATTAAAATTGAAGATTTTGAAAATAATCTTAAGATTCCAGATGTAACACTAGATGCCTGCGAGGATTTGGACTACATAAATAATATAAAATTTAAAGATCTTATTAATAATCAAGCAGATGCAACAATTAGTGCAATTGAACAATTAAAAGATGTGCCTTGCGATATTATCACAATTGAAAAACAAGATGAATATAATTTGGCAAAATTAATGTATAGTTTTCAACTCTTAACATCTGTGATTGGTAAATTCTTACAAATAAATACCTATAATCAGCCAGGTGTTGAGCATGGAAAGATTATATTAAAAAATAAATTACAATAAATCCAATATGAAAGAAAAAGCAGTTTTTTTAGATAGAGATGGAGTGATAAATGTTGAAAAAAACTATCTTTACAGAATAAAAGATTTTTTATTCATCGATGGTGTATTTGACTCTTTGGATTATTTACAAACAAATGGATATAAACTTTTTATTATTACAAATCAATCCGGCATTAAAAGGGGTTATTATACATTGAGAGATTTTTATAAATTAACGCTTTGGATGTTGAACGAATTTAAAAAAAGGGAGATAAGTATATCTCAAGTGGAATTTTGTCAACATAGCCCAAGCTGTAATTGTACTTGTAGAAAACCATTGACTGGTATGATCGATAATATTTTAAATAAACATAACATAGATTTAAAAAAATCATGGTTAATTGGAGATAAAGAAAGCGATATTAAATGCGCTATTAATGCTAATATTGGAAATACCATTCAAGTAAAGGGTGGTCATCCTTTTAACGAAGAAGACAGCTTAGCCGATTTTGTTACCCCTTCTATTAAAAATATAGAATTGATTATTAAATCATAAATATATTAACTTTCAAGGGTAAATTATGTACAATTTTATATGATTTCTAAGAATAAAAATATAATTTTAAATTATTTATTTTCATTAAAATATATGGGATTTGAATATGTAAATCCAATCAATATTGATAAAACAAAAAAAATAGAACAAGAGCTTTCAGATGATTTAGATGAATTAGAAACTACAATATCTAATTGTAACTTGTGTTTATTTTCTAAAACAAGAAGAAATACATTAGCTGGGCTTGGTAATAAAAATGCTGATGTTATTTTTTTAAGTTTAGCACCATCTAGTTTTGATGATGAGAGCGGAGATATGCTCTCTGGCAATAGCGGTGTAATGTTTACGCAAATGTCACAGAATGTATTAAATATACCAATTAATGAGTTATATATATTAACTTTACTAAAATGTATCCCATCTACTAAAGATATGAATGTAGAAGTTAATATTTGTAAACTATATTTTCAAAAACAAATAGAAATAATTAAACCAAAAATTATTGTAGCTTTTGGAGACGTTTATAAGTATTTACTAGCAAATATTGCATCTTTTGAAGAGATAAGAGGCACAATGCAAGATTATAATAGTATAAAGCTAATGCCAACTTATCATCCTTCTTTTATTTTAAGAAATCCATCTGTTAAAAAAGATGTATTAAATGATTTAAAAAAAGTAAAAATTATAATGGAGTCACCTTGAAATTTAAAAAATATTATATATATGTTATTATATTTGTATATACACTTGGATTTAGTGGATGTAGTACAGCTGTGCCTGTAAGTAAAAAGCTTGTAAACAAAACCAGTGTGTTGGATTTATTGCCAACAACTTCCCCCACAATCGCAATAGTTTTCCCATCAAAAGTATTAGGTAAATGGGCAATAGACGCTACAAACTCTGCAATAAGCTATATGATGTATAAGGAAAATGATTTTAATATAAAAGTATTTAATTCAATAAATGAAAGTGAAGATTCTATCCAAAATGTATTCTCTGAAATTTCCAAAGAGGGTATATCTAAAATATTAATGCTTGTTACATATGATGGCGCATCTAAATTATCCACAATTTCTAATATAGATAGTTATCAAATTTATCTACCTTTAATAGATAAAAATATTTTAGATTTAAACATAAGTTCTGTAATATATGGTTCTATTGATTATTTACAACAATTCACAGCTTTGTTAGAACATTCTAGTGAAGATGAAAAAATTGTTGACTTCTATGATAGATCAAAGTTTGGCAAACAATTATCAAATAGCTTAAGCAAGGTAGATAATCTTAATGTTTTATACAAAGAGAGTATTAATAATAATAATGGTAGGTATAGTGTATTTTTGAATAAAAATAATCATGCATTATATCAATCTACTTTAATAATTAATATGCCAATTGTAAAAAGTTCTATTGTCTTATCCCAAATCAATACAAAAGATATAAATATATCTAAAGTATTATCTACGCAGCTAAATTATACACCACTATTGTTATCTTTAACTCAATTAGAAGACAGAAAAAATATGCTAATAGCAAGTTCTATTTTTGAGACAAATGATAAGCTTGAAGAATACAATGCATTAATCGATAATGATATCAAATATAATTGGGTGAACTATTCAACAACTATAGGCATACAATATTTAATAAACAAAGATATAAGTAGTTTTTATCCTGTTAAATTAGAAAAGAATAAGATTGTATTCCCTGTACAGATTTTTGAAACAACTAAATATTCCTTTAAATCACATAATATCTTGTAGTGTTAGATTTTTTAAAAAATCATTGATTTTATATTGAAGATTATTTAAAGCTGGAAATAATGTACATTCACCATTTAAGCTAGCATTACAAATATTATTATTTGTAGAGCATTCAAAAACAGCTGGGATTTTTTCTTCAGCAACTACAACAATATTGAAAATAGTCATATCTTGAGGGCTTATTATCAAGATAAATCCACCATTAACACCTTTGTGTGATTTAAGGATATCGTGTCGTGCCAAATTTTGTAAAATCTTTGCTAAAAATGATTTGGATATGTTTAGATGTACAGATAAATCTTCAGCACTCATCGCCACTTTTGTTTTAGCAATAAGTGCTAGTGATAGTAATGCATACTCACTTTTTTTTGTAAGAAGCATAGAAATAAACTTATTTAGCCCTAATACCTAATGCAGTAACTAATTCATTAAATTTTTTATAATCAACTTTTTTAAGATATTTCAATAATCGCTTTCTTTTACCAACCATCTTAAGAAGACCTAGTCTTGAAGCATGATCTTTGTGGTTTTGCTTTAGGTGTTCAGTTAATACTGAAATTTGTTTTGTTAATATAGCGATTTGTACTTCGCTTGAACCCGTATCTTTTTCATCTCTTTGATATTTAGCAATGATTGCTAATTTTACGTCCTGATCTAAAGCCATAACGACCTCCTGATTGGTATATTAGTCTCAAATTGTATTTTGTCCTTAGACATAGTTTAAGGCAATTTGGAAAAAATAGTATATGTAAACTATGATTTAAGTTTGCTTAATATTTATTTTATATTATCAATAAGTATGATAAAAACATTATAATTATTAATTTAATCCAAATAATAGCGAGTGTGCCTAGCATATTGCCTATTTGGCAACTTGTACAACGCGAAAATCTTTTTCCTTCAAAAACACCATATATGATATAAATAAAGCTTGATAATAGTGTTAAATAAGATATATACAATTGATAATCCCAAACTTTAACTAAAGTAGTAGTTTCACTAATAAAAAATGAACTAAATAATAGTATGGCAATGAGTATTGTTAAAATATTAATAAATTTCAAAATATAATCTTTGTATGAAACTATTGGGCAACTCTCCGGAATAGCTACATTAACACCAAATTCAAGCTTTTGTTCAAATATTTTTTTCTCTTTTTTTGATAATTTATTTAAAAATGTAGATCCAAATGTATAATCTATTTTTCTTTGTAGTAAAATAGCAAACTCATCACTTGCTAATAGTGTATTATCTTTAGCATTTCTATCTTGGTAAATTAAACTAATATCTTTATGTCTTTGGACTTGTGCACTTATATCTTTGAAATATGCTGTTGTCTCTTGTGTTGTAATTTTATCACTGACACTAATTAAGCGTGGATTTATAAGCTCTAAAAAAGTTCCATCATTTTGTCTAACTACTATAACATTAAAATAGCTACCTATTTGATATGCTGCTAATCCTTTTAATTTATTTGCATTGATTGTATCTTTTAGGTCATCAATTAATGCAAATAAATTATTATCAAATTTACGAACATCTGTAGCATACTCAACACTTGGAGGTGTTGGGTATGTTATGATCTCTTTTATCATTGTTTAGTGACTTTTGCCTACTACAACAATCATTTTAATATTAATAACAACAAATCTTATTGCTTGAAAAATAACGCATGTTCTCATCCATTTTGCAAATGAACCAGGTGTCATTGTTGTATAGTTTTGACTATATGCTTTTATGTTCGCTTCTTCTTTTTTACCTAAATTTTGAGTCATATTTTTTTCCTTTTGTTATGTATTTTATTCTGGAATTAATGTCCAGCCAGCTTTAAGCTTAGCTTTCCAAATAAATAAGTGATGAAGTATATGTTTGATCCAATGACCAGCTAATCCTATCTCACCAAATGTATAATCTGTATCTCTACCTGTTCCTGGATATTTTTCAAAATCAGGAACTACAGGATATATTGTCATAGCAGCAGCTGTTCCATTAAACAAACCTTTACCTGCAGATGCAACACATGCTGCACCCATATCAGCCATAGAAGCTTCTTTTAATGGTGCGTTTTCGCCTTTTAAGATTCTATCACAAATACTTCTTGCAACCGTTTTTCCCATAATACCAGAAGGCATACCTGTGCGAGGGGGTGTTGGATTAATAGGTGTTCCATTTGGTGAACTCATCGGTTTTGATATTGGATGTGGTGGTGCAAAAGCAATTCCGCAGGCAAATATATTTTTATAGGTTGGGTTTTGATAAGTTTTTGGCCAATCAGAAGCTTTCCAATTTTCATAAGCACCTGCATCATATTTTGCATCAACTTTTAAAAAGCCATTTGGAGCAAAAAGTGTGTCTGTAATATCTTCGCCATCTTTGTCTATCGCTTTAATTCCAACACCTGCAAATGGAGGAATTAGCATAGAAAAATCAAATTCTTCTTCACCCATACTACCATCTAATAGTTCATATGATACTTTACCTTTTTCAACTTTATTTACATGTGCTCCTATGATCCATTCAACATTACGCTCTGTAAATAAAGATTCTGCAAATATTTTAGAACTTACAGCATAACCCATAGTTTTCATATGTAATCCACCAACACCAAAATCACCTAAAAATGATTCGTTAGATATCCACTTAATGTCAGCCATATCTCTAACACCTGCTTTATTAAGTTCGTGTTCTATGTTAAATATATATTCAAAAGCAGCACCTTGACATGTACACATCCCATGACCAGTTCCTATTAAGAATTTTTGTCGTTTACCATTCTTCATAACATCGATAGATTTTTGGAGTTCATGACTCGCATGTTCTGCATGATCTGCTGTACAAACTGAAACAGTATGGTCACCTAAATTGCTTCCTTCTCCTAAGCCAGGAGTTGCACCAAAGTTAAGTTTTGGCCCTGTTGCATTGATTAGATAATCATATTTTAACTCTTCAGTTTTACCACTATTGTCTTTATCAGTAAATTCAATAGTTATGAATTCTTTATTTCGTCCTTTTTTACCATTTGGATGAATTGATACGACCTTCGCTTGCTTATATATAATTCCAGCTTTTTTATATACAGGAGCTAAATCAAAAGTTACATCTTTTGCCATCATTTGACCAACACCTACCCAAATATTTGATGGAATCCAATTCCACTTTGAATTTGGAGTAACAACAACAACTTCGTGTTTATTACCAAGCCATTTTGCAGCAAATGTCGCTGCCGTATGACCTGAAACCCCACCACCTAAAACAATTAATCTTGCCATAAATAATCCTTATTCTTAATATTGTTATGAATTATAATAAATTATAATAACATATAAACATAAGTTTAATCCAAATATATTTAAAATTTGCTTAACTTTGTATCGATTAGAATTATTATAATTATAAGTATAAGTGTGAGTTTTTATTGTATCTTGTTATTTGAAGACTGTATATCGGATTAAGAACAATTATTATTATAAACAGTTCCTCCATTTTTTTCAATAATATCTTGAACTTGCTTCCCCGTAATAACTTCCTCTTTTAGTAACTGAGCGGTCATCTCTTCTATCGCATTTTTTTGAGTATTGAGTATTTTTAATACAATTTGATATCTGTCGTGCAAAGTATTTTTGATATGAACATCAAGATTGTATGCCATTTCATCGCTATAATCTTTGACTGTCTGTCCCCCACCTAAAAATTGATTTGTTTGTTTATTGAGCACCATTAAACCAGAAATATCTATATCACTCATCCCATAAATAGTAGCCATAGATTTTATAATATCGGTGGCTCTTTCTAGATCATTCCCTGCTCCGGTACTTATTTCTTTTATAAATATTTCTTCTGCAGCACGACCACCTAAAAGTACATCTACTTCTGCTATTAGTTCATGTTTTTGCATTAGATATTTATTCTCTTCAGGAGTGTTTAGTGTGTATCCTAATGCTGCAAGTCCACGAGGAACTATGGAAACTTTATTTACTTTTTTAGCACCTTTTGTTACTTCAGCAATAAGAGCATGACCACTTTCATGATATGCGATGATCTCTCTCTCTTTCTTTGTAATTCTTTTGCTTTTTTTCTCGAGCCCTGCAATTTGTCGTTCTACTGCTTCTTTAAAATCTTTATTTGTAACATGTTGTTTTTCTTCACGACCTGCCAAAAGTGCAGCCTCATTAATAATATTTGCCAAGTCTGCTCCTGCAAGCCCGGCTGTCATAACTGCAATATCTCTTAAATTAACATCACTAGAAATTTTAACATCTTTTATATGTACATTTAAAATTTCAACTCTACCTTCTAAATCCGGCTTATCAACTAAGACTTGCCTATCAAACCTTCCAGGTCTTAATAATGCAGGATCTAAAATCTCAGGTCTATTAGTTGCAGCTAAAACTATTACTGGTGCTCCATTACTGCTAAATCCATCCATTTCAGCCAATAATTGATTTAAAGTTTGTTCTCTCTCATCATTACCACCCATCCCGCCTGATGCTCTACTTTTACCAATAGCGTCAATTTCATCAATAAATATAATAGCAGGAGCAATTTTTTTAGCTTGTTCAAACAAGTCTCTAACACGACTTGCTCCAACTCCAACAAACATTTCGATAAAAGATGAACCAGTAACACTTAGAAATTGAACATCAGCTTCACCAGCAACTGCTTTAGCTAACAATGTTTTACCAGTACCAGGAGGACCTACAAGCAATACACCTTTTGGTATTTGAGCACCTAAATTTATGTATTTATCGGGAGATTTTAAAAATTCAACTATCTCTGATACTTCCTCTTTTGCTTCTTTATTTCCAGCCATATCTTTAAATTTTATTTTTGGTTTTTCGCTATTTATCATTTTGGAAGCACCACCTATTCCAAGGATACCACCAGCTCCACCACCTAATGATTTTGACATTCTTTTAGCTAAAAACATCCAAATAGCAAAGAAAATCAATATTGGTAAAACCCATCCAAATAACATATCAGCGAGTAAGTTTTGTTCATCTACACCACCATATGCTACATTTTGTTCTTCAAGCATAGGTACTAGTGTGTTGTCTGGTACAACCCTTCTTGCTTTATATGTTGTCTTTGTCCCATTATTTGGCTTAGAAATAGCCTTTAAACCAGTATCTCCAATACCAACATATTCAATTTGACCATTTTTTATTAATTTTTTTAAATCAGAATACGATACTTTTTGATATTTGCTTTGCCCGTATGGTGCTTGTTGTGCATTTGCATTCATGCTATCTTGTGGAAATAAACTTTTAAATGCCATAATTGTAACCGCTGAGAATATTACAAATACTATTATGGGATTTTTTTCAAAAAAGTTTTTATTATTTTTATCCATTGTTATTGCCTTTTTTGGTAACTTCTAGTATTAATGTTACCCATTCATTTTTTTGTATCTCTTCGATGAGTTTACAATCGCTAAATTTATTTAATATTTTATTTTTATATTTATCTATAATTCCAGACAGTATAATAATACCATTAATTTCTGTTATTTTTTTTAAATCTTCCTTAATTATTATAAGTACATCTGCAACTATATTTGCAATAACTACATTGTAAGTTGTTGTAGTTTTATTGCAAGAACCTTCCCATGCTTTATTATAAGTGCAATTGTTAATAGAAAAATTTTGCACAGCATCTTCAACTGCGATAATATCTGTATCGCATAAATCAACTTTTGCTTGTAATAAAGAACAAGCGATTCCCAATATACCACTACCACACCCAATATCAATAACACTATGATTTTTTTTAACATATTTTGAAATACTTTCTAAACATGTAAATGTACTTTCGTGGTGTCCACTACCAAAAGCTAATGCAGGATTTATTAAAATATTTTTTTTGTACTGCTTGGGTTTGCCCAATTTGGATGAATATAAAACTCGCCAACTTCAATAGCCTTGACAGAATTTTGATATGTAGTAATCCAATCAATGTTTTCTTTTTTTTCTAATATTGTTTTGCAAATGATATTATCATCGAATTGTTCATTGAGTTTTTTAGTAAACTCTAATATACCACTTTTAATATCTGTTAAATTTTCTTCACCTCTTATGATTATAGTTTTGTTTGTCTCTTCAATAGCTTCATTTGATATATTTATAATTAAATTTAAAAATAAATTATAGTGTTTGTTAGGGGTAATAGTTAATTCATAATAATACTTATTCATAATCGGGATTATAACTAAAATTTTATTAAAAAATATATCTCATCATATTTATTTATAAAATAAGAGTGTATTTTTTTTAGTTTTAAAGATCTGTAGTCAAATGGTGTATGAACAGTATGTTTGTGCGAAATAAATAACATTAGCATATCAAAATGCTTATTAAGATGTTTTAATAAATTTAAACCACCTTCAATCATTATAAAATTGTTATGATCTAACCTATTTAAGTTATCACTAATTATTATTTTTCTATTTGGTACATTAAATAAAGGAATGGTCGTGTCAAATTCTTTTTGTTGTGAATATATTAAAATATCAGGATTTTTTTTACTATTAGAAAACCTACTGTCCAAAGTTGGTCTATCTGTTCTAACAGTTTCCCCACCTATTACTAAAAGATCAAGTTTTGTTCTGATTTTATGTACCAAATTTAGACTATCTTGTGAAGTTATATACCCATTGGTAGTTGTTCCATCTTCTCTAATAGCAAGTTTAAAAAGGCTAAAGTTTTTTTTTGTCCATTTGGTAAAAGGCAAAAGAAGATTATAACTATTTTTTGAATTTAATACTTTAGTGTATATGTTTGATTTTTTTAATCTCTTAGTTCCTCCACTTGCAAGCTTATTTGGATCTAAAGTCCCAATAATAACTCCTTTTATACCAATTTTTTCAAGAAGCATAGCACACGAAGGGGTTTTTCCTATATGATTACAAGGTTCTAGAGTTACATAAATGCTACAGTTGTGAAAAAAATTATTGTGATATTTGGACAAAAACCTATGTATATCTTGTGATGATTTTAATCTTGTCAAAATAGAATAAGGGAAAGCATCTGTATAGGCTTTTTTAAGAGCATTAATTTCAGCGTGCGGTTGTCCAGCTTCATAGTGCACTCCAATAGATAAAAGCTTACCATTTCTAACAACACAAGCACCTACTGCAGGATTTGGAAATGCAATAAATTGATACTTCCAAGCTTTTGATATAGCTAAATTGATGTAATATGAGCTATCCACACTAAAACCTTGTTTAAAACTAGTATGTAAATATTACAATAATAAGATAAAATATAACTTATTCAATATTATTTTATTGATTATTAGATAAAATAGAATAGTTTTTAACTGTAATAATTTAAGGGGTCTATATTGAAAAGAAATTTATGTTCGAATGTTATGATGGAAGAGGGGTATATGCGAATGAGTATAGAGTACAATAATGATACTAGTAAATTACAGATTCAAGAAGCAATCTCTAAGGTTGAAAAAAATATGGGACTTTATCCAAGCGTTATTAGAAGAGCGATTAGTGCAGATGCAGGTAATTTTTCTGTTGAATTTGAATCAGCAGGGATAACTAGAGAAGCTGGTGATTTTTGTGAAAATGTTATGAAGGAACTTGGAATTAAACATTGTGAAGTTTAATTTTGACAACCAAACAACATATCCAATTAATGTTGAATTTTTAGAACAAATCTTAAGTTATAGTACAAGAAAAGATGTAGAGTTAGTAATTTGTCATGATGATTATATCAAAAAATTAAATTATCAATTTAGAAATAAAAATGAACCAACTGATGTTTTAAGTTTTCCTCTTGAAAATATGCCAAATGGTATAACAGAGGTCCCACTTGGAAGTATAGTAATTTGTGCAGATTTTGTAGATAATAAATCTAAAAAACTCAATCATACTTTTGATGAAGAGATAGCACTATTATTTATCCATGGATTACTACATTTGTTGGGATTTGATCATGAAATAGATAATGGAGAACATCGTAGCAAAGAGGAATCATTAATAAAAGTATTTAATTTGCCAAAAAGTTTAATAGTGCGAGAAATGGAGTAGTAAGATGGATATTTTAATATTTATAGTTTCTATGGGAGTTTTAATTTACGGAGCAGATTTTATAATAGAGCAGAGCGAAAAAATAGCACTTTATTTTAATATATCATCTTTTATCATAGGGGCAACGCTTGTAGCACTTGGCACAAGTTTGCCCGAAATGGCAGTTAGCATAAGTGCATCATTACAAAAAAGTGGGGATATTGCAGTTGCTAATGTCATAGGTAGTACGATTTTTAATATATCATTAGTGCTCGGATCAGTTTTTTTAATATCAAACAAAATTAATCCATCAAGAGACTTATTTGCCAAAGATTCGGCTTGGTTAATTTTTCCAATTTTAATTTTTATTCTTATGAGTATTGATGGGACATTAAGCGTATTTGATGGTTTTTTGTTTTTAGTTTTGATGGGAGCATATTTACTTTTTTTGATTCAAAGCAATCATATAGATGAGACAAATAAAAACCTAGTAAGGGAAAAATTTGGATGGTTCAAGTCATTGTCTTTACTTTTAGTTGGATTTATTTTTGTTGTGGGTGGTGCAGATTTTGCGATTAGTGCCGCTTCTAATATTGCTAAAGATTTTGGAATTAGTCAGTGGATAATCGGTTTATTTTTAGTCGCATTTGGTACAAGTTTACCTGAACTAACAGTTGCAATAAAAGCAGCATTAAAAAATAATACAGATATGGCAATAGGTGCAGTCATAGGAAGTAATGTGGCTAATTTTACAATGGTATTGGGTCTTAGTGCTATAGCAAACCCTTTGAATGTAGATTTAAATGGTAATTTGTTCGATATAGTAGCAGCTATTATTGTATCTATAATGTTGGTTTTTATAACAGCAAGCAAACTTTATAACAAGAGCGCAGGTATAGTTTTGATAACCGTTTTAGTATTAGTTAGTTCTAATAGTTTTTCGTAATATATAAAGTTATTTTGAAAATAATATTAATTTTATTATGTTGTATTATTTCATTAAACGCATTAAATTTTAAGGTAGCTTCTTATAACGTAGAAAATTTTTTTGATTTAAAATATGATGGGACAGAATATGAAGAATACAAACCTAGCAGTAAGCACTGGAATAAAAATAAGTTAAAAATAAAATTAAAAAATATATTAAAAGTAATCAATCATTTAGATGCACAAATTATAGCATTACAAGAAATAGAGTCTCAAAAAGCCTTAGATATGTTGTTTGATAAATTACCTCAATATAGATATAAAGCTTTTTTAAAAAATCAAAAATCATCAATAGGAGTAGGGGTTTTAAGTAAGTTTAAAATTATATCAACAAATGCTATTACAATAAGTAAAATAGATTTGTACTCCAGACCTATTTTAGAGGTTATATTTAAAATTGATAACTTTAAATTTAAACTTTACAATAACCATTGGCGTTCAAAAAGAGCAGGAGAGAATGAAAGAATTAAATACGCAGTAGCATTAAAAAACTATATATCTAAGATCGATGACGATAGTGATTATATTTTAGTAGGGGATTTTAATTCAAATTATAATGAGTGGATAACTTTTGAGAGCGAAAAAAAACTAAATAATACATATGGAATAACAGGCATAAATCATGTTTTAAATACGGTAATTAATGATAAATTAATAATACAAAATGATATGCTAAACTCTAACCAAAGAATACATTATAACCTTTGGTTGGAATTAAATAAAGAAGAAAGATTTAGCACCATCTTTAGAAACCAAAAAAATACACCGGATAATATTTTGTTATCAACATTTTTATTTGATAATAAAAACATATCCTATCTTGATAATAGTTTTGATGTGTTTAAGCCAAGTTATTTATATAAACATAATAGAATAACTAGATGGAATAAGAATAGCGGTTATTCGGATCATTTACCTATTATAGCAAGCTTTACAACAGATACAAACAATAGTAGCCAATATATTAAGGATCAGAACAGTATAGCAAATAATAATAAATTGAACTATTTATATGAAAAAGAGCATATTAGAAAACCAATAGCTTTAAAAAATATGGTAGTTATCTATAAATATCAAAATGGAGCGATTTTGCAAGAAGTAAAAGGTCGTTCTATCTATGTGTATAAATGTGTGGATGATTTAAAAATAGGAGGTATATATAACCTAGTCGTTAATGATGTGCAACTATATAATGGATTATTAGAAATCACATCTATTAGTGATATTTCATTAATAAGTGTTGTCAAAAATTATAAAACTTTATACAAGAATGCTTCAAAAATAGATATTTTTGATAAACAATATATAAACGATATAATAACTTCATTAAGTGGAATTTATAAAAAAAGATATTTATATTTTAAGGATAAAAAAATAAGATTATTTTTTTCTAAAAATGTTAAATTAATAAAAGACAATACTAAAATAACAATTAATTCAGGACATCTTTCTATTTATAAGGGACAAATACAAATAACTATACATAAAAAAAGTGATATAATCGAACATGATTAAACATATTTTTACAAATAGTGCAGGTATTTTAGTGTCAAGAATACTAGGTTTTATACGAGATCTATTTACAGCATCAATTCTTGGTGCAAATATATATAGTGATATATTTTTTGTAGCCTTCAAGTTGCCAAATCTTTTTCGTCGTATTTTTGCAGAAGGTGCATTTGCTCAAGCGTTTATACCAGCTTATTCAATATCAAATAAAAAAGTACAATTTAGTTCTGTATTATTTTTACAATTTTTAGTATTTATTGTAGGACTTAGTTTAGCAGTTACACTTTTTGCATCTTTTATCACAAAAGCTATAGCATTAGGTTTAAATAGTAATAGTATCAATTTAGCTAGCCCATTGGTAGCTATTTGTTTTTATTACCTACCATTAATTTTTATTGTTACATTTTTGGCATCACTTTTGCAATATAAAGATCACTTTGCAACTACTGCTTTTAGTACAGCATTATTAAATATATCATTAATTCTAAGTTTGCTTATTTCGCAAAATCTTGAAAAATATGAAATTGTTTATTATCTTAGTTGGGCAGTAATAGTAGGCGGACTATTACAAGTAGCTGTCCATATAGTAGCTATTAAAAAATTAAAAATTAAATTTTTAACATCACAAATTAAAAGAAGTAAAGAATCATTTAAAAATAGTAAATTTTACAATCAGTTTTATCTAGCAGTATTTGGGAGTAGTTCAGTTCATATTGCATCTTTTCTTGATACATGGTTGGCATCCTTTTTAGTCTCAGGAAGTATTAGTTATTTATATTATGCAAATAGAGTTTTTCAATTACCACTTGCATTATTTGCTATTGCTACTTCGGTTGCATTGTTTCCAACTATTGCAAAAGCTATAAAAAATAATGATGAACGCAAAGCTCTTAATATACTAAAAAGAACATCTTTTATCTTGATTGGACTTCTTGGCTTTGCTACACTTGTGGGTATTGCATTTAATGATTTTATAATACAATTATTATTTCAAAGAGGCTCTTTTGGTATTGATGATGCACAAAACACTTCCGCGATATTAGCTGTATATCTTATTGGATTGATTCCATTCGGACTAGCAAAAATATTTTCCCTTTGGTTGTATGCTCATTCTAGGCAAGGTAGGGCAGCAAAAATAACAGCAATATCCCTTGTGTGGAATATAATATTGTCTTTATTATTTGTAGCACCATTTGGAGTCATCGGACTCGCTCTTGCTAGTAGTTTAAGTGGATTTATATTGCTTTACTTAACATTTAAGGAAATTAATTTTTTAATAAACTAAATCAATAATGTTTTATATTGATTCTAGTTTTTCACCACCTAGTAAATGAAAATGAATATGCTTAACTTCCTGCCCCCCATTTTTGCCAATATTTGTAATTAACCTGTAACCATCTGATTTTACACCTGACATTAAAGAAACCTCTTGAATAAAAATTGTCATTTCACTCATAATATTTGGTGTTATATCATTAAATGACTCGATATGAACTTTAGGGATTATAACAATATGAATTTTGGCTTGAGGATTTATATCTTCAAATGCTATAAAATTATCATTCTCAAGTATATTATTACTTGCGATATCTTTATTTATTATTTTACAAAATATACACATATTTTTCCTTTTATTTAGTGGTAATTGTTGCTAGTCTAAGTATAACTAAATTTTTATAAATCAAATCACAAGATAACATGTGATACAATTGCACATAAATTATACAGGAGATTTTGTTGGTAAAAGAGTGGTTACAAAACATTGAATCAATTGATTCTTTGGAAGATTTAGAGGCATTTAGAATTGAGATTTTAGGCAAAAAGGGAATATTGACTTTAGAGTTTTCTAAAATGAAAAATATTGCTAATGAGAAAAAAAAAGAATTCGCATTAATTTTAAATAAAAATAAAATAATTATTAATGAAGCCATTGATAGAAAAAAAACTACATTAATGCAAATCGCCTTAGATTTGCAATTGACAAATGAATGGATTGATGTTACTTGTTTTAATGCTAAGAAACAAAACGGTGCATTTCATCCAGTAGTCGATACTATGAATAAAATAATCACTTATTTCCAAAATTTAAATTTTTCTATCGAAGAGGGGCCTTTGGTAGAAGATGAATTTCATAATTTTGAAGCTTTAAATTTGCCTGCTTATCATCCTGCTCGAGATATGCAAGATACTTTTTATTGTAAAGATGGAGCAGTTTTAAGAACACACACATCTCCTGTGCAAATTAGAACTATGATGAATCAAAAACCACCCATTAGGATGATAGCCCCTGGAAATGTATTTAGAAAAGATTTTGATATTACACATACACCTATGTTTAGTCAAATTGAGGGCTTGGTTGTAGATATTAAGGGTGAGATCTCTTTTGCTAATTTGAAATATGTGATGATTGAATTTTTACAATACATGTTTGGAGATGTTGAAATTAGGTTTAGACCATCGTTTTTTCCTTTCACAGAACCATCTGCTGAGGTTGATATTAGTTGTGTTTTTTGTAAAGACAAGAATACAAATAAGAGTTCTGGTTGTAGAGTTTGCTCACATACGGGCTGGCTCGAAGTGCTTGGATGCGGTATAGTAGATGAAAATGTCTTTGAGGCTGTTGGCTACAATGCAAATAAGCACGATTTAGGGGAAAAAGTTAGTGGTTATGCTTTTGGATTAGGTATTGAAAGATTTGCTATGTTGATCCATAAAATAGGAGACTTAAGAAGTTTATTTGAAAGCGATATAAGATTATTAGGGCAGTTTAGATGATAGTTACACGAAATTGGCTACAAGAGTTTATTAATATTTCTCATTTAAGTACACAAACTATTTGTGAGGCTTTAAATTCAATTGGTCTTGAGGTGGAATCTGTTAATAATATCGCAATACCTAAAAATGTAGTTGTTGGACATGTAATAGAATGTAAAAAACATCCAGATGCCAATAAATTAAATATATGTCAAGTTGATATAGGTTCAAAAATAATCCAAATAGTTTGTGGCGCTTCAAATGTAGAAAAAAATCAATTCGTTGCTGTTGCTACGATTGGTACTATTTTGAGAAAAAATTTTATAATTAAAGAAACTACTCTAAGAGGCGTTGAATCGTTTGGTATGATATGTAGTTCTTCAGAGATAGGATTACCTAAGTTAAATGATGGAATTTTGGTGCTGGATGACTCTATTGGAGAAATAGTAATAGGGAAAGAACTGAGCAAATATACGACCTTAATGTTTGAGATAATTGAATTAGAACTCACAGCTAATAGAGGCGATTGTTTAAGTATTCATGGTGTTGCTAGAGAGATAAGTACATATTTTAATTTACCTTTCTATAAACAAGAGATAAAACCAGAAATAAGTGACTTAGCAATAGGTCAAGTTTTAGATATTAAGTGTGAGAATAATATTAATTCAAATTTAATTTATAAAGCAACTGATATTACAAACTTTAAATTGTCATTACTATACAAGTTAAGAGTTGCGATAGTTTCAGTTCTTAAAAATACAGATATTGAGATAGCAGTTACATATGCAACCCATGCAACAGGTGTATTACTGAATGTATATACAAAATCTATCGCATATAAAAATAAAGATAGCAATAGAGTAACGCTTAATATTAAAAAAAATACAGATAATTTTAATACAGTATATGGGAAGACCGAACTTAGTATTATTGGTGTAGAAAATGGTAAGATTTCAATACAAGATAATCATGTTATCTTAGAAGCCAGCTATACTGCACCAGATATATTATCCCAACAAGTATTTGATACAAAAGTAGAAATAGGAGATATTTATTATAGATCATCAAGAGGTAGTGAGCCTGACTTAATAAGCGGTATTGATTATTTAGCTCATTTGCTATCTAAAAATGGTGCAACAATCTATAGCGGTAGCGAACAATATGTTGATGATATTGAAGAAAAGAATATAGTAGTTAATTTATCTCAAATTAATTCTATTATTGGTCAAGATATTGAAAAAGATGAGATTATAAGTATCTTAATAAATCTTAAATTTGTAGTAAAAAATACACATAGGGATGTTTTAAATATAACAATTCCACCATTTAGACACGATATACATAATGTAGCAGATATTGCAGAAGAGATAGTTAGAATGATTGGTATTAACAATATAAAGGCAAAACCTTTTATGTTTCATGAAATTAATAGAGCAAATAAAACATCTAATTGTTTAACAAATAAAAATATTCTTAGATCTTTGGCTATTGCTAATGGTTTTTATGAAACCACAACTTATATTTTTAATTCTAAAGAATTACTGCAAAAATACAAGTTCCCAATAGTTTCATCAAGCAAAGATATTATTAACCCAATCACAACTGATTTAAATACATTTAGAACTACACTGTTGCTAAATTTAGTTTTGGCCGTTAGCTCAAATACAAAGCAAGGATTTAAATCAATTGGATTATTTGAAATCGGTACAGTCTTTGATATTAACAGAAGAGAGTCTATTGGATTAGGTTTTATTTTTTCAGGCGATATAGAAGAACTATCTTTACACAATCAAGGCAAGCCTTTGTCTGTTGATCTCTTTGGGTTCGGACAGAAACTTACAAATTGTATTGGAGACTTTGAATTAGAGGCGAAACAAGATATTACAAACTCATTTTTACACCCATACCAGTGTGCTAATATTGTAAAAAATAATAAAATAATCGGATTTATAAGTAAATTGCATCCTTTGGTGGCTAAAGATTTTGATATTAGTGATGATACTTTTGTAGCACAAATAGATTTTGATATATTAAATAGTGAGCCTATACAAGCAATAGACATTTCTAAATATCAAGCTTCAACAAGAGATTTAAGTTTGGTTGTTCCAAAAGATACGAAATACAAAGAGATTAAAACGATTATTAATAATTTAAAAATAAAAGAGCTTAAACAGTATAACTTGATTGATATATATACAGATGATGAGTTAGGCGATAATTCAAGCTTTACTATAAGATTTATTTTGCAATCAGAATGCAAAACATTAGAAGAGGAAGATATAGTTTCTATTATGGATGCTGTTCAAAATATTTTACAAGATAGATTGCAGTTAATATTAAGATAAAATAGGAGATAGAATTTGGTAGTAAAGAAGCTAGATAAACCATTTGATATTGTTATAGATAATATAGCATCAGATAAATCTATATCACACAGATGCGCTATGTTAAGTTTATTTAGCGATAAACCATCTACTATTCGAAATTATCTCCGTGCTCAAGATACCATGAATTCGCTTCAAATTGCTCAAAAATTAGGCGCACATGTTGTAATAAAAAATGAAAAAATAATCATAACTCCTCCAACTAAACTCACTGAACCAGACGATATACTCGACTGTGGAAATGCTGGAACTGGAATGCGACTTTATGCTGGGTTGTTATCAGGAATTGCAGGCAGTTTTGTTTTGACTGGCGATAAATATTTAAGAGGTCGCCCTATGAAAAGAGTTATAAATCCATTGCGTGATATTGGTGCAAAAATTGATGGTCGCGAAGATGGGAGCAAGGCCCCATTACATATAAGGGGTGGGAAATTAAAATCTTTTAAGTATCATAGTCCAATAGATTCAGCACAAGTCAAATCAGCTTTAATATTAGCTGGCATCCAAAGCGATGAAATTTCATACTATAAAGAAGATTTATTAAGTCGGGATCATACGGAGAGAATGCTAAATGCAATGGGTGCAAACATTACTACAAATAGTGATGGTTGGATAGAAATAAATCCTTTAAAAAAGAAACTAAAGCCTCTAAATGTTACTGTGCCAACAGATCCATCATCTGCATTTTTTTTCGCAGTAGCTGCTACTATTGTACCTAAAAGTAAAGCGATATTAAAAAATATTACTTTTAATAAGACCAGAATTGAGGCATACAGAGTATTGCAACAAATGGGTGCAAAAATAGAATTTATAAAAACAGAAGATACTTATGAGCCAATAGGGGATATTATTGTTGAATATAATCAACTAAATGGTGTAGTAGTTGATAAAAATATAGCATGGCTTATAGACGAGCTTCCTGCACTTTCAATTGCAATGTCAGTTGCAAGTGGTGTTAGTATGGTTAAAAATGCACAAGAATTAAGAGTAAAAGAGAGTGATAGAATTAGTGTCGTAATTGAAAGTTTAAAATTATGTGGAGTTAATTGTGAAGAAACTATTGATGGATATACAATTGCGGGTGATACGAATTTTATCAAAACAGCTATAAATTCACGAGGAGATCATCGAATCGCTATGAGTTTTGCAATAGCTGGATTACTTTGTGGTATGGAAATTAAAGATACACAATGTATAAAGACATCTTTTCCAAATTTTAATGAAATATTAAATAAGTTGTACAATAAATGAAAGTAAAACTAGCTTCATCCTATGGTTTTTGTTTTGGTGTTAAGAGGGCAATAAAAATTGCTCAAGAACATAAAGAAGCATCTACATTAGGTCCTTTGATACATAATGAAAAAGAGATAAATAGATTAAAAAAAGATTTTTCAGTAAAACTTTATAGTCGCCTAGATGATGTTAAAAAAAATGATACGGTTATAATAAGAACACACGGGATACCTAAAAATGATTTACACATATTAAGAAGAAAACATGCAACAATTATAAATGCAACTTGTCCATTTGTAACAACCCCTCAACAAATAGTAAAAGAAATGACTACCCAAAAGTATAGTGTTGTAATTTTTGGAGATGAAAATCATCCTGAGGTAAAAGGTGTAAAGTCTTATGGAGATGATATTTATGTTGTTAAAAATCCCAAGGAACTAGATAAAATAAATTTTAAATATGACAAATTAGCTACAGTTGCACAAACAACTAAGCAAAAAGAAGAGTATTTAGGTATTATTAATAAATTAATCTTTCAATATAAAGAAGTGAGAGTTTTTAATACAATATGCGATGCAACTTTTGAAAATCAAAAAGCCACAAAAGAGTTATCAAAAGAAGTTGATATTATGGTTATTATTGGTGGTAGGAATTCATCAAATACTAAACAACTATTGTCAATATCTTGCGAGACATGTATAGACAGCTATCTGATTGAAGATGAAAATGAGATTGATATAAGTTGGTTTAAGAACAAAGAATTATGCGGTGTAACCGCAGGAGCATCAACTCCAGATTGGATTATACAAAAAGTGATCGATAAAATTAAGACAATATAATTGTTTCATAATATATAAAGTTAAATATGAATATAATGGTGATTACAATAAAAGACGCACTTATTTAAAAAGTGTTAACAAAAGGGAATAAAATGAAGTTTGATGATATTGAGATAGGTGAGGATGAAAACTTTGCTGAAATGTTTGAGGCAAGTGAACACAAAACACAAGCAAATACAATAGTTGATGGTGTTATAATAGAAATTAATGATGATAATTTTTTGGTTGATGTTGGTCAAAAAAGTGAAGGTAAATTATATTTATCTGAAATTACAATTGATGGTATTGTTCAATACAAAGTTGGCGACACAATAAAAGTTATGATGATGAATTCTAGAGGAGAGAGACCTAGTATATCATATAAAAAAGTTCTTCAAAAAGAAAAGTTTGATACATTTATTAAAGAACATGGAGAGGAGCCTAGTAACTTAATAGTAGAAGGTAAAGTTGTAAGCGTTAAAAATAGAGCTGGATTTATTGTAGAAGGTGCTGACGGAACAGAATATTTTATGCCAATGGCACAAGGTTTTTTAAAGGCCATAGGTGCTGTAGGCAAAACAATAAAAGCTGTTGTATTATCTGTTAAAGCAGATTCAAATAGTATTATTATTTCACGAAGAAAATTGATTGAAGAAGATCAACAACGAAGAAAAGAGATGGTTAGTAAACTTATGGAGGATAATACTCCCAAAACAGGAATTATTAAAAAAATAACAAGTTATGGTATGTTTGTTGATATCGGTGGTATTGATGGTCTTGTTAATTACAATGAGATTAGTTATAGAGGTCCTGTAAATCCTTCAAAATATTATGATGAGGGCGAAGAGGTCATTGTTGTAATTAAATCATTTGATAAAGATAAGGGGCATTTATCTTTGTCGATTAAAGCAGCACTTCCTGATCCTTGGGAAGAGATGAATGGTAGTTTAGATAAAGGGGATACAATTACAGTTACAGTTTCTAATTTTGAAACTTACGGTGCATTTGTTGATTTAGGAAATGATGTTGAAGGACTTTTACATATATCTGAGATATCTTGGGATAAACATGCAAAAAATCCTCAAGAATATTTGAATATCGGAGATGAAATTAATGTTGAAGTCATAGATTTAGATTTTGAAAAAAGACGATTGCGTGTAAGTTTAAAATCACTTCAAAAAAAACCATTTAAACAATTTGTAAAAACTCACAAAGTAGGAGATATCGTTAGAGGTTGTGTTGCTACATTGACTGATTTTGGTGCATTTGTAAATTTTGGTTCGGTAGATGGCCTTTTACATAATGAAGAGGTGAATTGGGACAATGCGGTTAAATGTAAAGAAAAATTTAACAAAGGTGATGAAATAGAAGCTAAGATTATTAAAATTGATATAGAAAAAGAAAATATTTCATTAAGTTTAAAATCTTTACTAGAGTCTCCTGCTGATATATTTGCTAACGAACATTCAATTGGAGATATCGTTAGTGCTGAAATTAAGGATATAAAAGATTTTGGTATATTTCTTAAATTAGCAAATAATCTTGATGGTTTAATCAGAAGAGAGGATTTAATTGCAGCTGATGAAGAACAAGATCAAATTAAAATAGGTGATGTTATCGAATCTGTTATTGTAAATATCGATAAACAACGAAATAGAGTTAGACTATCTCGAAAAAGACTTGAATCTCAACAACAAAAAGATATTCTAAAGAATGTAAATGATAATAGTAGTATGACTTTTGGTGATGTTTTATCTGGACAATTAAAATAAATAAATAGGACTATTTAAAGATGAGTAAACCTACGGTAATAGTGTGCGATCACATTCATGAAAGTGGTTTGGAGATATTAAAAAACACTAATGATATAAACTATATTTATGCAGCTAGTGCGGACAAAATAGAGCTCTTGGATATTATTAAAGATGCTGATGTATGTATAACTAGAAGTTCTACTGATGTGGATGAAAAATTTTTAAATGCTGCAAAGAATTTAAAAGCAGTCGTTCGTGCTGGTGTCGGTGTAGATAATATAGATATGAAAGGTTGTAGTAAACAAGGTGTGATCGCTATGAATATACCTACAGCAAATACGTTAGCTGCAACAGAGCTTACTATGACTCATATGTTGTCTTGTATGAGAAAAATGCCTTATGCGCACTCTCAATTAAAAGACCAAAGAACTTGGAAAAGAGAAGATTGGTATGGACAAGAATTGTATGGTAAGAAACTAGGGGTTATTGGTTTTGGTAATATTGGACATAGAGTAGCTCTTCGTGCTAAAAGTTTTGAAATGGATGTAATTACATTTGATCCTTATATTTCAGCAGAAAAAGCAACCAATTTAGACATAGGATATACAACTAGCTTTGAAGATATTTTAAAGTGCGATATTATCACTATTCATACGCCTAAGAATGAAGAAACTATTAATATAATAGATAAATGTGAAATACAAAAAATGAAAGACGGAGTTATCTTGATCAACTGTGCTAGAGGTGGATTGTACAATGAGGATGCACTTTATGAAGGTTTAAAAAGTGGTAAAATTCATATGGCAGGTATTGATGTGTTCATCAAAGAACCTGCAATTGATAATAAGCTTTTAGATTTATCTAATATTGTTGTTACAGCTCACTTGGGTGCTAATACGGTCGAATCTCAATATAAGATTTCAACTCAAGCTGCTAATAATGCTCTTGAAGCTGTCAGAGGGATCGGATATCCACACGCTCTTAATCTTCCAATAGATGAATCTAAAATACCATCATTTGTTAAGCCTTATTTGGAACTTACTCAAAAAATAGCATTTTTAATCTCTCAAATGGATAAAAGTGCAATTAAATCTATTAAAATAGAAGCTGAAGGCGGAATAGCCTCTTATTGTGATAGTTTAAATACATTTGCAGTAGTGGGCGCTTTAACAAAAGCACTAGGTAATGAAAAACTCAATTATGTAAATGCGACATTTATAGCAGCTGAACGAAATATAAATATTGAGACATTTGAAATTGCTAATAATAGTGGCTTTAAAAATAAAATTACTGTAAAAATAACAACACAAAATGGTACAAATACTATTAGTGGAACTATTTTTAATGAAGATGTCCAAAGAATTATTGATATTAATGATTTTATTATCGATATTGAACCACATGGCGCTATGATTTTAATTACTAATTCAGATGTTCCTGGTGTAATTGGAGAGGTTGGTCGTATTTTAGGGAACAACAAGATTAATATTTCAGACTTTAGATTAGGAAGAAATAAGAATAGCGCATTAGCGGTTATTTTAGTAGATAATGAAGTTGACAATAGTATTTTGAGTAAATTAGAAAATTTAAAAGAAGCAACTTCTGTTTGCTCTGTACAAGTATAAGACTTTTAATTAATATTAATGATTTTTGAATATCCATACGTTTATCTAGCAATAATACCGTTTATATTATGCAATAAATTTTGCAAAGCAAAAATTCAGTCATATTATCTTCCTCATATTAATATTTATAATAATACACGTTTAATTAGTTCTCCCATGCTTAACCTTTTAAAGTGGGTTACTATTGTTTGTACGCTTATCGCACTTTCTAGCCCTATTAAACAATCTGAAATTATTCACAAAAAAAATGATGGTATAGATATCGTACTTTGTTTAGATACAAGTGGCTCTATGAGACAAATGGGTTTTAATAAGCAAAATTATCGACAAAATCGCTGGGATGTTGTTAATGGCCTAGTCAAAGATTTTATAGTAAAAAGAAAAAATGACAATATTGGACTTGTTGTGTTTGGTAGTTCTGTTATGACAGCATCGCCTCTGACATATGATAAAAAAGCTCAAATTAAAATATTAAATAATCTTAAAATAGGAGTAGTTGGAGAAAATACTGCTTTAATAGATAGTATTGCTACTGGGGTTAATATTTTAAGTAAAAGAGAAAGTAAATCAAGAATTATTATTGCCCTAACAGACGGCGAAGATACCGCTAGTGTGATACCGTATAAAGTTGTAGAAAGTATGTCTAAAAAACATAAAATAAAAATATATACCATAGGTATTGGCGAACCAAATCAATTATTATTAAGTGAAATTTCTAAAAAAAGTGGAGGCAAATCATTTATAGCTAATAATAAAGATCATTTAGAAGAGATATATAAGCATATAAATAAGCTTGAAAAAAGTGATATTGAGCAAAATAAAATTATATTAAAAGAGTATTATTTCTTTTATCCCTTGACATTGTCTTTTTTTAGTTTGCTATTATTTGTTTTTATTAAAAATAAATATTAACCCCCTGTTTCATAAAAAGCCCTATTGCTTTTATTTTCATCTCCCCATTTATTCTTTTCTGGCTTATTTTGTAAAACTTTTCGTAATATATTGGATGCTTCTTTAATATTTTTGGACTTTATAGCATCGGCTATGCTTAGAGCATCTTCAAAATATAAACATGGTATTAAATATCCTTCAGCGGTTATACGCAAACGATTGCAGTTGCTACAAAAATCATCCAGATGAGGCTCAATAATACCAAATTTGTAACCATCTTTTAAAAAATAATCTTGAGAAGGAGATGAGCCTACCTTTTGACCTTTTGTAAATTTATATTTGTTTTTAATTATATTTTGTATCTCTTGCGAAGTTAATCCTTGCTTAACATTTGAATGAGAGTTTTCCATATACTCTATAAATCTTATCTCATAGCCTTTTTGTTTACAATATTCTAATAAATCTATAATTTCACCATCATTTATACCTTTTAATGGAACACAATTTATCTTTATACCAAGACCGATATCTTGTGCTTTGTTGATTCCTCGTAAAACTTTTTCTAAAATATCTTTTTGAGCTATTTGATGCGCTACTTCAGATTTGAGACTATCAAGAGATATGTTTAATCTTTTTAACCCAGCATCTTTTAGAGATTGAGCTGTTTCTTCTAGTAAATATGCATTTGTAGTTATAGACAAATCTATATTTGGTGCATAGTTAGATATCATACGCACAAAATTATCTAGCCCTTTTCTCAGAAGAGGCTCCCCACCTGTTAGTCTAATTTTGGTGATACCTTCATCTATGCTAACTTTTATAAATTCAAACATATCTTCATAGGATAAAAGATTTTCATGTGGAACCCATGAGAAAGGTTTCTCTGGCATACAATATTGACATCTAAAATTACATCGTTCAGTTACAGAGACTCTTAAGTAAGTTACTTTTCTGCCATATCCATCTATTAACATAATACTAAAGCCCTTTGTATATTTATATTAAGTATATCTAAATCAATATTATAGTTTATAAATGATTGGTTGATATGATAACTCCACTACCTATAACTTTATTACTATTATAAAAAACAGCAATTTGCCCACAAGCAACTCCAAAAACAGGTGCATATAAAGTAATAGTAGCATTTTTTTTATCATTTGATATAGTTACACGACATGATACTGCGGTGCTTTTGTATCTAAGTTTTACAGAAGCGATAAATTTTATATTATCAATAAACATATTTAGATTATTGATGATAACTTGATTTATTTTTAACTGTTCTTTATTACAAACTGTAATTGTATTCTTGCTTGGGTCAATATTTTTTACAAAATGTGGCTCATGAGCTCCATGAACATAAAATCCTTTGCGTTTGCCAATAGTATAATGCATATACCCTTTATGATCTCCTATAATATTTCCATCCACATCTAGAGTATTACCTTTTAGTTCAATATTTGTATGGTGTTGTAAAATATCGGTATATTCATGTTGAACAAAACAAATTTCTTGAGAATCTTTTTGAGTCGCGATATTTTGAAATGCAGGAATGTTTAGAGCAATTTTTCGTATATCTGTTTTATTATATGTTGACATAGGGAAAATTAATTTAGATAAAACTTGTTGTTTTATTTGTCCTAAAAAATAACTTTGGTCTTTGCTTTTATCATCTGCTTCATATATAAAATTACCGTCTGTTTTAGCATAATGCCCTGTTGCTAAATAATCACAATTATTTTTTATTGCGAAATCAAACATTGCTCCAAATTTAATAGTTTTATTACACATTATACAAGGATTAGGGGTAACACCATCAATATAACTGTTTATAAAATAATCATAAACATTTACTTTAAATTGTTGGGTAAGATCTAAAATATGATAAGGTATATTTAAGAATTTAGATATATTTTTTATATTTTTTATATTTTTCTCGTGATATCCATCGATCATATTGTGAAGTTTCATATATACACTTTGGACTTCATAACCATCTTGTTGAAGCAAATAAGCTGTAACACAGCTATCTACTCCACCACTTAATCCTACCATCACTTTTTTGCAATTTTGTTTTTTCATAAGATTATTTTACCATAATTTCATTATTTTTAATGGTATTAGTACTGATTGCCTATGGTGCCAATGCTTATGTGGAATGGTTAGTTGCTTAGTATTTATCTCAATGTTATTGTAAAATATAATATCAATATCTAAAGTTCTCGGTGCATCCTTGAAACTTCTTTTTCTTTTAAATCTTTTTTCATATCTTTGCATCTGGTTTAAAACTTCCATAGGTGATAGGTTTGTTTTAAGAATGATGATACCATTTAGAAAATAATCTTGCTCTAGATATCCAAAAGGTGGATTTTTAAGTATAGGACTTGTTTGAAGAATAGTAAATCTACTATCTTTTTGTAATGATAAAAAAAGCTTATTGAATCTTTTGATCACATTTCCAACATTACCACCGATACCAAGAGTTACTGTATTATTTCTAATACTTTTTTTACTTGACTTAAAAGGAAAGTTGTTTGTAAAGTAGAGTTTTAAGTTTTTAGTTATTTGTTTTCGCATGAGTTAATCTATTAATTTGTAGTAATTCAATATATACTTCTTGATTTCCACCATTTGCAACGAGTGCAAGATTAGTAAAATCATCTATAATTTTTTATTTTCTTCATTTTTATCCATACTCTTTCTTTGACATCAATTTGTTATTTATTATTTGAATTATTATAACTAAAATATATGATTTTAAAAGAGCTTTTGATATACTTTAATCAATAAAAATAGTTGCAACAAAGGATTTAGATGAGTTTTTTTATAAAAGATAGTAGACTAATAAAAATAATATATTATTTAGGTTCGAGCCTATTAATATTAACACTGCTAAGAATATCTTTATGGTTACTATATCAAGATGATTTTTCATCATTAAATAGTATTGAAACTTTACAATCTTTTTGGATGGGACTAAGGGTTGATCTAATATCGGTGACAACTTCTACATCTATACTAGTACTATTTTTAATCTTACCTTTTAGATTTTCAAATAATGAATATTATCAAAATATATTTGCTTATCTATGGTATGTTGTTTTAATAGTTATTGTTTTTGTAATATTAGCAGATATGGTATATTTTGATTTTGTACATAGACATGTTGGTAGTGAAATTAAAGTTATGGGTGATGAAGCCGATATGTTCGTTGGTATGTTGTTGGAGTATAAAATCATGTTAGTTTTGTATGCTTTTTTTTGTGTTGTAATATTTTTTCTTTTCAGAAGAGCTATAAAAATTAAGCTAGAAGTCAAGAAACAGTCTATGGCTTGGCGTATTGGCATCTTTTTTATTGTTTTTATTCTTTTGTTTTTGTCAATTAGAGGGAAGATTCAAGGCAAACCATTTTCTATATCTGATGCTTTCAGTGTTAATAAAACAGCAAGTGGGAACTTGGCATTAAATGGATTTTATACTCTATATAGAACCATATCCAAAAATAAAAAAAAGCAATATAGATTTTATGACGATGCTACAACTATAGAAGTATCGCAATCTCTTCTGAAGTCTAGTAGATTTGAGTTTTTGGATCAAAAATACCCTTTGCTTAGAAGTTTGGTTAAAAGTGAAACAAAGAGTAAAAAGCATAATGTAGTTATTATTATGCTAGAGAGTTGGAGTTCTAAATATGTTGATAGTTTTGGAAGTAATAATTTAGGTGTTACAAAGAATTTTGACAAAATAGCTTCAAAGGGTCTTAGTTTTTCTAATTTTTATGCAAATGGACAAAGAAGTATAGAGGGGATTACGGCTCTTTTGACTGGCATACCTGTATTGAAGAATTTTAGTTTTTTAGGTTCCGGATTGGAGTTATCTAATCTTAGCTATTTAGGAACTATAGCTAAAGAAAATGGTTATAGTACTATTGCTATGCAAAGTTCAAAACGAGGCTCTTTTAATGTGGATTCAATTACAAAACTTGCTGGATTTGATAGCTATTATGGGGCAGAAGATATGCCATTGGTTGGAGATGAAGATAAAGATAAAAAGCCAAGATTTGGAACTTGGGATGGTAATATGTATACATTACTACACCAAAAACTATCAAATCAAAAAGAGCCTTTCGTATCTTTTGCATTTACATCTACAACACATACGCCTTTTATAAGTCCTGGGAAACAGTGGGAGCGGTATAAACACAACAATACCAATCTTTTCGGGTATCTTAATACACTTAAGTATGCAGATGATAAACTAGGCGAATTTATGGAGAAAGTAAAAAATGAGCCTTGGTTTGACAATACTATTTTTATTTTTATGGCAGATCATACGATAGGTTTTGGTAATGATAGTGAGATGTTTAAGGGTACAAATATAAAGATTAAGAATAGAGAACTAGAAGAGATGAAAATCCCGTTGGTTATTTATGCTCCTAAAATCTTCAAACCAGCTATTATTGATAGCGTGGGTTCACAAGCAGATATAATACCAACACTTATAGATATTCTAAACTGGAAAGGCAATTTTGCTACACTATCAAATTCGCTTATTTCTCCAAGCAGTAACTCTTTTGCTCTTTTTAAATCTGGCGAGACAATAGGGCTTGTTGATAAAAGTGGATATATAAAACACACATTAGATAAAAGACTGGAGATGACAGGAGATGAGAGTTTGGAGAAAAGAATATTATCTATTTATCAATTAAGTTTTAAACTTTTACAAACAAATAGATGGTATAAAAAGGATTAATTATATTTTTTACTTTTATTTGAAGTACTTCTTAACTTCATTTTGAACATACATTTTATCACGCATCCATAAAGTTTTTATCGTAAATCCATACATATTGTATATACCATTGATAAGTTAAAACTCTTTTTAACTAAGTATTAGCTATAAAATGATAACTTATAATAATTTGCAAGTATTCAAAAGGATAGAATTTGTTATCTAAAGCTCAAGATAAAAAACAACAAAAAAAAGAAGATATTATGCAAGTCTCATTAGAGCTTTTTGCATCTAAAGGATTTTATAATACAACTATACCTGATATTGCAAAAGCACTTAAAATGAGCGCTGGTAATATGTATAATTACTTCAAGTCTAAAGATGTATTAGCTAAAGAGATAATATCATTTGTCTCTGCATATTTAGGAGGTAAATTAAAAGATATAAATGAACAAGATATATCAACTAAGGAAAAAACAAAAAAGATTGTAGAAATATATTTTAAAATTGCATCTATAAAACCTGAAATGATAGATTATTTTTTACGGATTTATCTAAGTAGCCGTGAAGTATTTAAAGATGGTTGTGAGGGGATGATTTGTGTCAATGAATTTGTAACTGAGGTTATGATTTATTTTGAAGAGGGTGTATCATGTGGGGACTTAAGAGACCAAGACTTTTTTAGTGCATTTGGTTTATTTATGGGATATCTTGGAGGTATGGTGTTTTTAAAAGGGGAAAATATGCTACCTCAAACTTTAGAAGCTTATGTTGATGATGTATCAAACAATATTTATAAAGCTTTAAGTGTGTAATTAAAATTGTGAAAACAAAAATTCTATGGCTTAGTGGTATAGCTTGTAATGGCAATGCACATTCTTTTTTAAACTATCCACAATTAGAGCAAATCTTACAAAATTTTGAATTTATTTACCATCCAATTATTGACAGTAGTTATAGCTTAGAAGATATTATAAACAAAGATATACCTTGTGATATCTTAATTCTTGAGGGTGCAATATCAAGTGAATTTAAAAAAGCAGATGAGCCAATTATAAATATCATAAATAGATATGCAAGAAAAGTAAATAAAATTATAACAGCAGGTACTTGTGCTACTTTTGGTGGAATATTTAGGCAAAGTGATGATTCATATATCGTTGGACTTCATTTTGATAGAGAAGAACCCACTTTTTTGTTTTCAAGCTTAAAAGATAAAACTATTAGTATATCAGGGTGTCCTATACATCCAGAAAAGTTAGCAAATACTTTATTCTCAATAAAAGATGAGATAAAATTAAAGCTTGATGAGTTTCATAGACCATTGGAATATTTTGCATATACCGTACATAATGGTTGCACGAGAAATGAGTATTTTGAGTATAAAATAGACAATCATCAATTTGGAGCAAAAGAGGGATGTATGTTTTACGACCACGGTTGTCAAGCTCCATATACAAAAGGAAGTTGCAATAAGATTTTATGGAATGAGGTAAACTCTAAAACAAGAGCAGGACAACCTTGCACTGGATGTACCGAGCCAACTTTTCCTAAAACTGATTTGTTTAATACCAAAAAAAATATGGGCATACCTGCTAGTCTTCCTCTAAATGTAAGCAAGCGAGCATACTTGACACTTGCTGGAATAGCAAAAGCATTTAAAATATCAAGGCTTGAAGAAGATTTGTTTTGAATATAATTAAATTAATAGAAAAAATAGAGGGTGAAGCAAAATTAAATTTTTCATTTGATAAAGATAAAAAAATAGATTTTGTAGATATAGAGTTTTTAAATACTAGAAACATAGAACAAATACTAGAGGGCAAACCAGCTCTTGATGCTCTTGTGATTAATCCTAGAGTTTGTGGAATATGTGGACAAGCACATCTAATAGCTACAGTTCAAGCACTAGAAGATTGTTATGATGACATAAAAATCACAAACAAAGCAAAAATACTTAGAGAGTTAACTTTAAATTTTGAATTGATAGCAAATCATTTTAAGTGGTTTTATCTAAATTTATTGCCTTTATTTGGTAAAAAGCAATATATTTTAAAAGCAACAAAACCATCAAGCATTATGAGTAAAGCAATTGCTACAATCGCAGGACAATATCCACATACTTCTTATGCAATAGTTGGTGGAGTTGTGAGTGAGATTACAAATACGGATTTATTAAAAGTTAAATCTTATATAAATGAAACACTTAAGTATTTTGAGACTATGGTTGTTCAAGCTAATACAAAAGAGTTTCAATCTTGTGTAAATATAGATGAACTTCTAATCAAAAATGGTGATTTGCCAGATTTATTAAATGAGATAATAAATAAAAATATGGAGCATTTAGGAAAAAGCTTTGATAGGTTTATCGTATTTGGACAAAACTCATATTTTAATAGTGGCAAAGTAAACAAAACTACAATTACTAAAAGTATTGATATTCAAAATGTAAAAGTATTTGATAATGACAAATCAAAAGCAAAAAATGTCATATATAAAGATAATTATTATGAAGTTGGACCATTAAGTCGAGCAATGCTAAATAAAATGCCACTAATAAGAGAATCACACAAAAAATATGCAGATAGTATTTTTAGTAGAATCTTAGCAAGAACCTATGAAATACCACAACTATTACACCATTGCAATGAACTGATTCAAAAAATTGATTTAAGTGAAGAATCTTTTGTGCAACCACCTGTTGATATTGCAAAAATAAATGGATATGGACAAAGTAGCGTAGAAGCTGCAAGAGGAAGTTTAATCCATAAAGTAAAAATTGAAAATGGAATTATAAAAAAATACAATATTATTACTCCAACCCAATGGAATCTAAGTAATGGAACAAAAGAAAATCCAGCTACAGCACAAAAAGCAATGCTAGGATTAAAAGATATCAAAATAGCAGAGATAGTTTTTAAATCATTTGATGTATGCTCTGTTTGTACTACGCATTAGCAATATCGCATATAATAACTGTATTATTTGATAAAATCATACAAAATCAAACTCTATTATAATTTGTTAGTTTTTAGAGATACTTTTAATTTTTTTGACATTTATTCTATTTGCATTTATTAACTAAGCTAAATTTAAACTAAATTTTTTAAGGTATATATCAGTTTACACTTGATATGCTTTTTGTGAATGGTTATTCATTTACTAAAATTTATAAAAGGAAAGTTATGGTAGATAGAAGAGATGCACTAAGTGCAATGTTTAGTGCCAAGGGTACTAGAGTAAATACAAATCGTGGCGAAGCTTATTATAATAAGCTAGAAGATCAAATGAACAAAAGACTTACAGAACTGGAAAATACTCCAGTCGCTAGTAAAATATCAATTGATGGGTTATTAGAGACAGAAGGTCTAACAAGAAGAGATTTTATGAAATGGGCTAGTGCTGCATGTGCATCACTTATGTTGCCTGCTTCCTTTACTCCAATGGTAGCACGTGCTGCTGAACTTATGAATAGAGTTCCCGTTATTTGGATTGAATTACAAGATTGTGCAGGAAATTCTGAAGCAATACTAAGAAGTGATGCTCCAACAATTGATGAATTAATTCTTGAAACAATTTCATTAGAATTTAATGAAACATTAATGGCAGCAGCTGGTCATGCAGCAGAAGAACACTTAGATGAAGCAATGAAAACTTTTAAAGGTAAATATCTTTGTGTTGTTGAAGGTGCAATTCCAAGAGCTATGAATGGCCTATATGGAACTATTGGTGCAAAAGGTGAAACATTTGAAGAACACTTAAAAAGAGTGGCAGGTTCAAGTGCTGCAGTTGTTGCAGTTGGAACTTGTGCTACATTTGGTGGTGTTCCAGCAGCATCTCCAAATCCTACAGGGGCTGTTGGTGTTCAAGATGTAATAAAAGATAAAGCAATTATTAATATTCCAGCATGTCCTGCAAATCCTGCAAATATAACTGGAACTATTTTACATTTTGTTCTAAGTGGTCAAATACCAGAATTAGACCATTTAAATAGACCAAAATTTGCATTTGGATATAGAATTCATGATAATTGTGAAAGAAGAGCTCACTTTGATGCTGGTGAATTTGTAGAAGCATGGGGTGATGAAGGTGCTAAGAATAATTTCTGTTTATATAAAATGGGATGTAAAGGTCCAATGACATTTAATAACTGTTCAATCGTAAAATACAATAGTGGAACTAACTGGCCTATTGGTGCAGGTCATGGTTGTATTGGTTGTAG